>Ga0114946_10000093_pt1 | contig 46784 bp, 37 predicted proteins | sample WalLakDeSediment_FD_88676 | JGI IMG/M metagenome (GOLD analysis project Ga0114946, IMG submission 88676) | Lake sediment microbial communities from Walker lake, Nevada to study Microbial Dark Matter (Phase II) - Walker Lake 11/02/13 Deep Sediment | ecosystem: Environmental > Aquatic >... | reverse complement strand
TGTTCCAGGGTCCCAGTGATCAATGGATTGACCAACGAATTCCACCCATGCCAGGTGTTAGCCGATGTATACACCTACCTGGAGCACAGGGGATCGATCGAAGGACGCATTGTGGCCTGGATCGGGGATGCCAACAATATGGCCTATACCTGGTTGCAGGCCGCTCAGCTTCTTGGTTTTAAGATCCATGTTTCAACCCCGCCTAAATACCCTTTGGACCTGAGACTCGCTGCCCAAGAGACCCATTATCAGGTTTTCGAAGACCCTCGAGAAGCCATCGTTGGCGCGGATCTTGTGACAACGGATGTTTGGGCCAGTATGGGATTCGAGACGGAAGGCGAAATCCGACGCAGGGATTTCGCGGCCTGGCAGGTGGATGAATCTATGATGAACCTTGCCGCTTCAGATTCTCTTTTCATGCATTGTCTGCCGGCGCATCGGGGGGAAGAGGTGACCCAAGAGGTGCTGGAAGGTCCCCGATCCGTGGTTTGGGACGAGGCGGAGAATCGGATGCATGTTCAAAAGGCGCTCATGGAGTTTCTTTTGCTCGGAACGGAGGTGAGCTGAGGCCGCCCTGTTTGCTTTCTACTTCATGTCGATTCGATAGAGCCGTGTTTCATTGGATTCGTTAGGACAAGCGACCTCCGCATAGATCCATATTTGTTGTCCCACCCACAGCCAGCTTGAGTAGCGGAAGGTGGCGAATTGGGGACTTGGACTGGGGCTGAGGAGGAGAGGGGACTCGGGTGTCAGATCCAGGATTCGATGGAGGTCGAAGGTGAAGGCAAGACCGGTGCAAATGTTGTATACCGGGTCATACCAGTTGACATTGGAACCCTCATAGACGAACAGATAGCCGATTCCCAAGGGAAGAACGCTGGCCGGTCTGACATAGAAATCGTGCCAGCCGTTCAGGGTCATGATGGAATCATAAGGACTTCCCACCGGGTTCCAGGTTTCTCCATCGTTGCTCTTGAAATGATACACGCGCTCCGTTTGTCGCATGATTCCAATGGTAAAACAGTGGAAATCCTCTCCATCATGAAAGAGGACAGGATCCTTGTAGCCTGAGACGCAGACGTCCCTTTCGAACGCAGGGGGGGCGGGTTCGAGGACGATCCTCGCTGAAACGGCGGAAAACTCTGGGGGCGAGGCGGCATCGTCGAAACGAAAGATGCACCAGCGATTCTCATCCCATGGTGCGCAACCATAGAGCTTAAAAAGCCCTGAATTGGGATCGATGAGCAGGGAAGGACGTTCAAACCCGGGAATCGGTATGTCTTCTCTCTGTATGGCATGGGTCTTTTCGAAATGCAGACCATCCTCGCTACGCAGGATACGGATCTCATAGCCTCTCAATCCACGAGGCGCGTGAGCGGTACGCATCCTGCATGCCATCCAAAAGACGCCATTCGTGTCTCTTACCACCGATGGAGCCCCCGCCCACCACTCCGGTTCATCCTTGTCCGGCTTCACAATGACATGGCTGTGATGAAAACGGTCGGGGATGAGGCCGAACAATTCCTCCCTTTTGGGTAGATAATCATGCACGAGATCCCTCCTTTTCGGTCCGATTCAAGCCGTGGAAGAAGAATTATGACATGGTTCGCCTTTTTCTTTGAGCCCATAGGAAAACACGAATGAGAAAGGCACCCAATCTGCTGAACGCTAGGCGGAATGCCGTGCTGCGTCCCCAGGGAAAATGGGTGGATATTCTGTCAAGATAGGCTCCCGACTCTCTGAAACGATCTCGAAAGAGGATTTTGTAGGGCTGGTCATGGTACTTGGGAACAGGGAGATTTCGCTTCCTTCGGGCTTCGAGCCGAATCATCGCTCTGACTCTCTTCTGTTTCCGTATGTTTTCACAGCACGATCTGCACTGTTCCATCGTGATAGGGACCGTTCGGATTTCCTTGGAATCTATCGCCCTTTGAAAGAGTTCTTTGCCTCTCGAAGTTCTGATCAATGTCATGGAATACCCTTCCGGATAGGCATAGTTTCCCCTGTGATTGCGTATCCATGGGTCTCCCACGGAGATGTCAGAGAACTCGGCGGTGTAGTCTATGCACATGAGACATCTCCTGGAACGGTACATGAGTTTCAAAACTTTGATGACAGAATCCTTGAAATCCTGATCGTCTGGATGCAAGAGCAGGGTTTTGCCATTGCGCAAACGGGCCACAACTTTTCCAGGCCACAAGCCGTATCGGAAGTCGACCTGTTCCACTTCTTCGGGAGAGAGCCCTTTACATCTCAAAAGCTGCAATATCCCTTCGTTTTCAATGTTCGTGTGGCAGAAAAGACCTATCACCAGTTTCGCGTTGGAAGCGGCTTTCGGGTGCTCGGCCTGAAACTTTCGAAAGGCATGTATCTGACAGGGAAGTCCCACCAGCGCGAAGGGTTCCTTGGAATCCAAAACTTCCCGCAGATGTTCGAGTTGTGGAATGATCGTGTATTTGGATTGCGTACAGGCCCGAATTTCTTCTTCAGTTCGGCAGATGGAGGAGACACCTTTCCATGGTGAATCCGGGGAAGAGCCAGCGAGAATGGCACTCTTGATGCTTCCATCTCTCAGAAGAGATACCAGCAGCTGTGTCACGGTCCCTCCACTCGACGCCTGGATACGTACTGTGTCATCGGTGGAGCAACTCAAACAGGTATGATCAACGATACCAAGTATATCCTGAGGATCGCAACTGGACTCGAATAGATTCTTATACAGTTGGGGAAAAGGAACATCTGCCCCTGGACAAATCTTCATACATTGTCCGCAATGAATACAGGAATTTCCATGATCCAGAAGGCGGGGATAGTAGTCTTCATCCAGACGTACCGCCTGGCTTGGGCATAAGGAAGCGCATGCTCCGCAACGAACACAAAGACCTGCCGCTACCATATCTTGTGGTCCGGCATAGACAGCACTTGATTGAGGAGTGGAGGACGAAGCATAGACCATGTGTTTCATGGACATGACCCCTTGAATGATTTGATTCTCTTTAAAAAACAATAGACAAAAGCAGAAGATAACAGAGAAAAAGACGCAACGTCACCGAGGAAAACCGAGACTCTTAGTCCGCGACCTACGAGTCTCTGTTTGGGTCTTTTCTGGGTGGGCGAAACAAGGGGTTCGTGAGAGGGGGATGGACAGGGATGACCCGCTTTTCCTTGAATATGTCAGAAGATCCGCCATCTTGTATCGACAATCTGGCAGGACGCTCCATGGAGGGTCTCTCTTCGTCGAGAGCTTCTCTGATCATACGGGTGTTTCGCCCGGAGCGAAACTCTCCTTCGTATGCGTGCAATGGGAAAAAAGAACCATGTTCCGCGAAGAGGACGAACAGACATATCACGTATACGGCCCATGCTGGAAGCAACTTGATTTTCCACATAAATTGATTGAACCACGATAGGGGATCCATTGCAACTCACTTGTATGTTGGCTGGGCCTGAAATTCCTCGAAGGAAGGATCTTCCTCCTCCACGATTTCCATTCCTTGCAATCCCACCAGGATTCCGGTGAACAGCCAGAAGGGCTCCATGATGCGAACGATGCTGAACGTGACCGCGCCAAGACAGTGTACGAGAATTCCCATGTGCCCACAGATATATCCCAGAGACAAAGCCTTGGACAGTGAATCCCTTGTCGAACGGAAGAATCGATAGGACATAAGAAAGATACGAATCTGCAGCCATAAGAATAGACCGAATCCAACCAGCCCGGTTTCCAGAAGGATTCTGGGATATTCGGAATCCATCATGTCAGTTGTACCTATTCCCTTGCCCAGGATGGGATTGGATTTCCAGAGAAATCGGGTCTTTCTCCAAACGTTTAATCGGTCCAGCGCTCCTTGTTCCAGTCCCCAGGTGTCACCCGAATAAATGGTTCCCATCAATCGATCCGCCACCCTTTCAGGGAGAAGAAAGGGTGATAGGAGAACAACGAACAGCAAGGCCAGGAGCAGGGAGGGTTTCCTGGCCAGAATGGCCACCATGAGTAGCACAGCCACCAGGGAGCCATAACTGGTCCGGGATAAGGTGTAGAGGACAAGAAGAGCACATACACCAATGCATAGGATGAGGAGAAATTTCTGTTCGATGTTCTTGGCTTGGTAGTAAAAAAAACCGAACAGGATGGCCATGACCATGGATAGATATCCCCCCAATGTGCCTGGTTCCGGCTTCCCCTCGAATGGAGCTGATAGCCTATGGACGGTGAGAAGCTCTGTTTTGGGAATCATCGGTATGGCATAGAGCATGACTGTGAGCGCGGTGAGAAACATGATGACCATGGCCATCTTGATCTTGCCTCGCGAATCGAAATAGGCGCTTGCAAAGAAAAAAATGGCGTAGAACTCGATATACTTCATGTTGATGAAAAAGGTCTTGGCGGCGGGGGCTCCCAGAAGGACCGCTCTGGTTGAGATGAGAAGGTTGAACGCGATGATGATCAGGATGGGGGTGTTGATCGGGGATGGGGCCCAGAGGTTCTGATTGCGATGGATGGCCGCATGGGCCACCCAGAGAAAACCCAAGAGAGGAATGAGCAGGTCTTCCACTCGAACGACCACGTCACGAGTCCCCATGAGCCCGCTCCCTACGGTTCCCAACCTGACCTCGGGCGAAAGAAGCATGGCCGCGAGCATGATGGCGACGCACAATTCGATCTTAACGAAGGAAAGGACAAAAACACAGAGCGCGATGACTCCGATGAAAGCGATGGAAGGAGATGTCGAGATGAGCAAAACAATGTAGGTGGACATGCCTGCCAAGAGGATGAGAAACAATTGTACGTGTTGAAGACGGGATTCCCCTTGTGATACTCGCATGGTCCGAATTCTCGCAATCGCTTCGTCGCTACTTGGCCACGACTTTCCAACCCTCGATCTTCTTGCCATCCAATCCGTACAGACGTGCGGAGACCATCCAGTCCCCGCCTCCTTCGGTGATTTTCAAGAGCAAGGAGTTCCACTCGGCTCGCAGGGAAACCTGGATGGTATCTTGATCTGGCACGAAACTTCTCATCTCGTTCCTGGACAGGACAACTTCTTCGTTGAGAAAGACTTTCACTCCATCATCGCTTCCCACGGCCAAGATGGCTTCCTGCGCCTCAGGAACGAAGATTGCTGTTTTGAGATAACCCACACATGGGCCTTGGGAATCGAAGATTCGATGAAGGTCCACTGCTAGGGATCCTTCGCCTGCCTGGATTTCCACGGTTCTCCATTCCATATCCTTGACGCTTGAATCTTCAGGCGGAAAGCGGATGTGAAACAATTCTTCTGCGGATTTCCCTTCTTTCCCAAAGGGGCCGATTCCCAACCATTTCGTGAGATGGGTCTCCGATCTTTGAAGTTCCGCCATGAGTTCCCGTGCCTTTTTCAGGGTATCTTCGTTCTTTGCCCCATCCATCACTGTTTTCAGGATTTCTGCCGAGGCTTCAGGATCCTCGGTGAGCGAGGATCGCAGGATGTTCACACAGGCTACGCCGGCTTCTTCCAGGAGCTCTTCCTCTCGCAGACAGGACGCGGCCAAACGCAGGGCTTTCGCGTGGATCAAGGAGCCAAGATATCCCAGAACAATCCTTTTTTCATCCGACCTTGGCGCGGCATCCATGGCGTCTTCCAGAAGTTCCGCCTTCTCTTCCAAAGAAAGCCTGTCGTTCTTGGCGATCCTTTCCGTATAGGCACGAAACGCGAGAATTCGATGGGTGTCCAAAGGGGCTTCCTGGGCGAGTGGCCAGAGATCTTTTGTGGCCAGGTCGTTGGGCCATCCTGCCAGGCTTCGCACTGCGGCGTCTTTCAAGTCTTCGTTGGAGGAACGCAAGGCATCACGTACCACGGCAAGAGCTTGCTCGTCACCATTCCTTCCCAGGATTCGGATCATGGAACAGCGCGCCTGGGTTGTGGCGGATGGAATGGCCCTCATGATTCCCACCGATCTTTCTTTCTCGGGCATTTGAACCGTGATGGAGGCAATGGCCCTTTCCGCGGTGGTCCTCATTTTATCCTCTTCCAGAAGAGGCAAAAGGCAAGAGAGATGATGTGGCCCTCCGAGTTGTCCCAATACCTTGGCGGAAGCCATTCTCACCTCGTCTGAAGTGTCTCGTACACCGGCTTCAATGAGATCCAGGTGCATTTTGGATGCTCGTTGGGAAAGGATGTCGATGCAATGGAGTTTCATCGATTCAGACTGCGTCTGGCGAAGAGCGCCGGCGACCCAATCCACGACTTCTTCCCCAGGAATACTCAAGATGCCCGCGCGTGCCGCCTTGACCTCGTCCCCATTCCCGTTTTCCAGGAGATCGAGAAGTCCGCCGGGAAGCGATTCTTCTCTTGCCAGCGACGCTGCCACAGGAATGGCTGCCAGGCGAACCGAGTCCTTTGGATCACGCAAGGCCTCGAGAACAGCGGGAATCGCACTGGGGTCGCCTCGCTGTCCCAGGACAGCTAGAATGAGGCTCTGAAGCTGAGGGCCGCTTCGAGACATCTTACGAATGAGTCTGTCTGTCACCTCCTCTTCTTCCCATGTAACTAGGTAGGAAAGAAGTGTGGTTCTGAGGACAGAATCGCCCTTGTCAAGCGCGGACAAGAGTTTGTCGATAGCCTTTTCCCCTGCCACATCCGCCCAAGCGAAAAGGGCGCTACATTCCACGTGGACTTGCCGGGATGCTCGCGCCCTGTTGCGCACTCGTTTGCATATTCGGACCGCTAGTCTTGGATGTCCCTCTTCGGCCAGACGTCGCGCGTACAATAGATACCAGGCGGTGTACTTGGCTCGTTCGTAAGGATCTTCGGCCCGAATCGCCTTGGCCATGGTTTTGCGTGCGGCCGGGTCTCCCAGATTGGCCAGGCCGTGCAGGGCGGACAACCGAAGGCCCGGATCTTCGCTCGAGGCATACCTCAGGAAGGTGTTTAGAGATTCCGAATCTCTGAGCGCGGCCAGGGCGTGGATCAAGTGGATCTGTGCGTCTTTCTGCGCCTGGGGCAAGGCTGATCGAAGGGCGCGCCTGGCGTCCCCTGTCCCAATGGCCGTCAGAGCTTGAACTGTCTTTTCCACAAGACGTTCGTCGAGCAAAAACGGCGCGAGAGCCTCGATAGATTCCTCATGTCCCGCCCATTGCAACTGGCGAATCAGGAAATCCTTGACTTCCGGCGACAAATCCGACTTCAAGTGCTTGGCCAGCACCTTGACGTAGATCTCTCGATCCTTCTGTCCGTCCGGACGTCCCACATAGCTGGCCAGACCATGAAGAGCCAGACGGATCCTGGAATCATCGCCTTCCCCGGGAGAAAGCAGCCCTTGGCACAGGGATCGAATGTGTTCGCCTTCCTGTGTTATCAAGGTGCCCAATAGTTGGTTCCCTTTCTCCGGTCCGGCAGCGGGAAGAAAATCGAGAACGGAATCCAAAGCAAGGGAAGGATTCTCGGCGTTGATCGTTATCGTGGCGCAAAGAATCAACACGAGCGTTCCCATGATGACGGATATCAGGTTTCTGGACTTTTGCATCCTCATAGACTTCCTCCAGGCAGATTCCAAGGCGCTCTCATAGGCACGTTGGCGAGTCGATTGGCATCCTCGTCGTTGATGAAGCGCTGTGTCTTTGGATCGAATTGCAACCTTCTTCCGGTACGAATGGCCGCGTTGGCTAGGTGGACCAGGATGGAGGATCGATTCGCGTTGACCTCATTGAGTCCGAATTTCCTACGAGTGCGTACCGACTCGACGAAATCGTCTACCATGGGGGCTGGATCCGGAAAGGCGTCCAGTTCGCGCGCCAGGCCGGGGGGATCGGTCTTGAAGCCTCGATACAGTTTGCCTTTGGGTCCTTCGATCAAGGGGATATTTTTCTCGGATCTTAGTTCTCCCCATTCTCCGGATTCTAGGATGAGCTTGCATCCATCAGCGTAGGTCATCTCTACCCAACCCCACAATCCCACGGCATCCGGATGGGTTGGCCAGGGCGCGTGGGCTTCGATCCACACCGGACTGGTGTCATCTTTATCCAGGAAATACTGGATGGGATCCAGGTAATGTTGCCCCATATCCGAAAGCCCGCCGCCGTCGTAATCCCAGTAGCCTCGAAAACTGCCATGAACCCGATGGGGATGGTAGGGCTTGATGGGAGCCGGGCCGAGCCACAAGTCGTAATCCAGGTGGGCTGGCGGCTTTTCCGGGACCAGGTCCGTTCTCCCGCTCCATTCTCGCACCTTCCAGTTAAAGCCTGTCGCGGGCGAGAGGTGGACGGTCAAGGGATGTCCCAGGAGACCGCTGGAACACAACTTTTTGATCTGTTTCGAGGTGCCATAGCCGTAATAGTCCCCGAAGCGGAACCAGGTATTGATCCTGAACATCCTTCCGTTTCTTTGCACGGCATCCATGACATGCTGGCCCTCGGAGATAAAGCGGGTCATGGGTTTCTCGCACCAGATGTCCTTGCCTGATTCAGCGGCGGCGATGCTGATCAGGGCGTGCCAGTGGGGTGGGGTGGGAACATGGATGATATCGATGTCCTCCCTTCCCAGAACTTCCCGGAAGTCCCTGTATCCCATGCAATCCTTACCCGCCTTTTGTGTCGCATCTTTCACATGGTTCTCATCTACGTCGCAAACCGCCAGGCATCGGGTGTTGCCGTAGCCTATGTGGCCCTTGCCCATGCCTCCGACTCCGATGATGCCTTTGGTCAATTGTTCGCTGGGGGGTGTGTGCCGCCGGCCTCCGAGAACGTGAACGGGCACAATGGAGAACGCGGTGACCGCTTTGAATCCTTGATCCAAAAAATGTCTGCGTGTGATGGTGGAATCGTTGATCATGCGTAGGCTCCTTCCCACGATTTCCTTGGGTCTCAAAAGAAACGAGTCATGGGTATTCCCGAATGAGAAGACTGCGATAGTCCAGGCGAGAACCGTGATTCTGTAAACCGATGTGACCTCGAACCCTCTTTAATCCAGGGTGACTGTCCGCTCTATCCATATGATCGTCCAGATTGGCATCGACTACGACGTGTTCATTGAGTGTCACTCGAACGCGACGGCCTTTACAGGTGATTTCCATGCATTGCCATTCTCCCGCCTTCTTTGATACGCGAGGTTCCGCGGGAACGAGATCGTACAAGCTGCCCATATACTGCCAAGGTTTGAGCTCGGCGTACTGCGGCGCGTAATCATCCAGGACCTGTATTTCCATGCCTTCGTATGCCGGATTTCCCTCGCGAGGCGCTCTGATGAAGACGCCGCTGTTGCCACCCTCCGGAATCTTGCATTCCAGTTTCAGGTCGAAATCCGAGAATTCCCGTTCCGTACAAAGCCAGTCCCCTCCCTTCCCTGTCGTGAACAAAAGACCGGCTTCCGCCTTCCAGGAATCCGGGTCCCCCAAGGGAATCCAGCCGGTGAGATCTTCTCCGTTGAACAGCGGTTTCCATTCGGGCTCGTGCGCCGGAATCTCGCGAAGGAAGATATTGCGGAAGTATAGAGGGGTATGGTGGGATTGCAGCTCGATCTGTCCAGTCCTATAGATGGGGCGATCCCTTTCCCAATAATTTTCCATGACGGTGTCATAGACGACCAGGAAGCCATTCAAGAAAACCGTTACCTTTTCGTCCCGCATCAGGATTCGAAAGGTGTTCCATTCTCCCATGGGACGATCCGCGCAGATCATGGGTTGACTGGGATTCTTTTGGTTGTTGTACAGCCCCCCTGAGCCTTCCGGATGAACCGCGGGATCCCAGATCTGAACCTGGGGGGAGCCTCGAAGATAGATGCCGCTGTCCCCGTTCGCTTCGATTTTCCAATCCACCAGCAGTTCGAAATCCCCGTAATCTTGTGCTGTACACAGGCTGTCTCCTTTGCCATCGAACACGAGAATTCCATCTTCCGCCCGCCAATTCGCCCTCATCTTTTCATCGGCGGCCGCTTGGGCTTTGTCCAGGCTTTCCTGAGTTGCCTTGGCGCGGACGATGGGATTGGCTACCAGTCCCTTCCATCCGCTCAGGTCCTCGCCGTTGAACAGTGCGACAAATCCCTCGGGTGGTTGGATTCGTTCTGCCGGGGCAAATCCGGCAGCCGGAAAGATACAGCAAAGAAAGACGAGGAAGGAAACAGAACGGTGAAGGGTTCTATGCATTGGATGATCTCCTTGCGCGTTGGGTCCGAGGCTGGACGGAGCTGATCATTCAGGTTCAGGGTTGGAGGATCATGATTAGGCATCATCTTTTCAAAAAAAACAGCAACTGTCCAGGATAAAGAGGACTGTTCGATTTTCCCTTCCCAATGGACCATGCTGCGAGTCCGTGTGGGATACAACGAAGGTTGGGCAGGCATTTCACATGCGGGGACTCGCCTGGACGAATCACCCGCTCCTCGTCTGCAGGATATAATCTAAGGGGCCCCCCAAAATAAGTTCATATTCTGAGGCGTGAGCTTGGCGTTTGATTTGGCCCCAACAACTGAGCGGATCCTCCGGAAAATTGATGTCAAAAGGATGGATGTATGAATGAGAATCTTTGGATTGGATTTTTGTTGGCTACTGCGGCAGGACTTTCGACAACCTTTGGCAGCTTGATGGGAATCCTGATTCGAAGGCCGGGTCCTGTCTTCATGAGTTTTACCTTGGGATTCTCTGCTGGAATCATGATTCTCATCTCCTTTGTGGAGCTGTTGCCCTGCGGCATAGAACGCATTGGGTTTCTGCCCGCGCATATGGCTTTTTTTCTCGGAATCGGTACCTTTTTCCTGATCGATGTGCTCATACCTCACGAATATATTGGACAGAAGGATCGTACCGAGTCCCAGGCGAGTTCCAGGCTGAACAGAACCGGGTTGATGTTGGCCCTTGGAATCGGTATTCATAATTTTCCTGAAGGTATGCTTACGTTGGTGGGATCCATAGAGGATGTCAGGCTCGGCGCCGCGATCGCCTTGGCGATCGCCATACACAATGTCCCAGAAGGTTTGGCGGTGTCCATTCCCGTCTATGCCGCGACCGGTAGCCGCAAAAAGGCCTTCTGGTTCTCTTTTTTGTCTGGGGTCAGCGAACCTGTTGGTGCTGGGGTGGCGGCTCTGGTGCTTCTGCCTTTTTTGAGCCCGCCTGTGATAGGTTGGAGTTTTTCCTGGGTGGCCGGGATCATGGTTGCCATTTCCTTGGACGAGATTATTCCGTCGGCCAAGGCCTTTGGCAGGGAACATACACCCATTCTTGGGATTCTCTTGGGCATGATGGTGATGGCGTTCAGTTTGGCTGTCTTGGGATAGAGCTTCAGATGAGAGGTTGGTAAATATTCAGTGAAAGCGATCCAGAGACAAACCGTCGTGGGAAGGGGAGACAGATTGGAATGCCGTGATATGCACCTTTCAAACCGTTCGAAAACAGTATCTCTGTCTCTTCTCCGCCAAGGGTTGCGTTTGGATCGGGTTCACTGAATATTAACGCATGGGCTTTGGAAAGGAACCCTGCAGGATGTACTTTCTGATAGAATATGAAATCGATACTAGGCGTGGGAGTTGGTTGCAAGCATGGGAGGTGGATGGCAATGAAGGAACGAGCTAACGCGGTCAGGATGAAAGGAAATCCTCTCACTTTGTTGGGAGATCCTCCGGTTCACAATGAGCTGGCTCCGTCCTTTGTGGCTATTGACTCGGGGCTTCACGAAGTCTCGCTTGAAGAGTACATGGGCAAGATACGGGTGATCGTGTCCGTACCTTCCTTGGACACGCCCGTATGTGATTTGGAGACACATAGATTCGAGAAGGAGGCCGCGGCATTGCGGGAAGACACGCAGATCCTCGTTCTGAGTATGGATTTGCCCTTTGCCCAGAAGAGATGGTGTGGAGCCCATGGGGTGGAACGTGTTCTTGTGCTGTCAGATCACAGGGACGCGGCTTTTGGAGTGGCTTATGGCGTGTTGATCAAGGAACTCAGGTTGTTGACTCGGGCGGTCTTCGTGCTGGATCGAGAAGGCGTTTTACGTTATAGCCAGTGGGTGCCCGAGTTAACGGAAGAGCCTGATTACGAGGATGTCCTTCGGGCTGTGGCTGCTCTTTTATGAGAAGCAAGTGGAGGCGTAAAGGATCTGTTGCTCGAGTCGTCCTTTTCGTCCAATTTGCATGGTTTTGTATCAAACGTCAAAGGTAATGTCGCTTCTATATATTGGCGGGAAATCAGGAACTACTTGGTAAAGGAGGTCGGATCGTGGCGGAAAGATTGCAGGTGTATAAGTGTGATCTGTGTGGACAGATTGTGGAGGTCATGCATGGGGGTGCAGGGGAACTGGTATGTTGTAATCAACCCATGAATCTGATGGAAGAGAAGACGGCGGACCAGGGCAAAGAGAAGCATGTGCCGGTGATCGAAAAGACGGCGGATGGTATCAAGGTCAAGGTTGGAGATGTACCGCATCCCATGGAAGAAAAGCATTATATCGAATGGATCGAGTTGCAAGCCGATGGGAAGATCTATACGGCGTTTCTCTCAGCGGGCGACGCGCCAGAGGCCATATTTCCTGTGCAAGCATCCAAGATGACGGCAAGGGAATATTGCACGATACATGGGTTATGGAAGGGAGATATCCTATGATGAACGATAAGATGCAGGACGCGATCAACAAGCAGATCCAGGCCGAAACCTATTCAGCGTATCTGTACCTGTCCATGGCATCCTTTTTCCATGAGAAAGGATTGGACGGAATGGCTCAGTGGATGAAATCCCAGGCTGTGGAGGAAATGGGCCATGCGATGCGTATGTTTGACCACGTCGTGGAACGTGGGGGCAGAGTGAAGCTGATGGCCATAGATCAACCTCCATTGAAGTGGAGTGGTCAAGTGGCCGTATGGGAGAATGTCGCCAAGCACGAGGCCCATGTCACTTCCCTGATCCATAAACTCGTGAAGTTAGCCAGAAAAGAGGAAGATTACGCCTCGGAAAACATGCTGCAGTGGTTTGTCAACGAACAGGTGGAGGAAGAGGCCAACGCGGCTTCTATCCTGCAGCGAGCAAAGATGGTGGGAGACGCGGGACAGGGCTTGTTTATGTTGGACAAGGAGCTTGGCGCGCGTGCGGTGACCTTGCCTGTACTTTTGTCGGAATAGCGGTCAGGATCACTTGAAAGGATTCCTGATAGAGGCGGATGTGCCATGTCCTTCAGTTTTCATGCCGGAGAAATCCTCGAAATGGCTGTGGAGATCGAAAGGAACGGGGTCGTATTTTATCGAGCAGCGGCTGAGGCCTTGATGGATCGAGAGCTCAGGGTCATACTGGAAGCCCTGGCTGTCATGGAGGAGGACCATCAAAAGACATTTGCGCGGATGAAGGAGGATTTGCTAAAGGAACACGGCGAATTCCTCGCGTTCGATCCTCAGGACGAGGGATCCCTTTATCTTCGAGCCATGGTCGATGGCCATGTGTTCGACTCGCGAATGGATCCTGTGGCATGGATTTCGGGAAAGAGGCCCAAAGAGATCCTTCGAATGGCCATAGAACTGGAGAAGGACTCGATCGTGTTCTATCTCGGACTGAAGGACATAGCACAGGCCCATCTCGGGCAGGGCAGGGTGGAAGAAATCATCAGGGAGGAGATGGGACATATCGCCCAGTTGGCCGATCAGCTCGCACATCAAGACCTTGAATGATTCTGTTCCAGCGGGAAGGAAAGACAGAAAGAGGATGAAAAAATCATGAAACAGTTCAAATGTAATGTGTGTGATTATGTGTACGATCCCTCTGAAGGAGATCCGGATCAGGGGGTAAATCCGGGGACCGCGTTCGAGGATCTTCCCGGGGATTGGGTGTGCCCTGTTTGTGGAGCGGGCCAAGAGGACTTCGAGGTTGTGGAGTAGTGTTCCAAGGATCCTCGGCTGTTCGAAGGGAGAACTGGTCAGGTAGAGGGAGGATCTCGATACAGGAGCGACGTGAACGATGCGAATAGGCAAGGTCCTGGTGGAATTTTCGATCTGTCATCCCAGGTGGGTCGCAGCCGTGGCCTTTGCCGTGACCCTTGGATTTCTTTTGGTCGCTGGTTTGCCCAGCCTTTGGCCCGAGAGTTTTTCTTTTTTGAACCCTTTGGTGGTGGATACTGATCCGGAAAACATGCTTCCGAGGGATGAACCTGTTCGCGTTTTTCATGATGCCATGAAGGAAGAGATGGCTCTTCATGATATGGTGGTCCTTGGGGTGGTCAATGAAACGCATCCTCAGGGGGTATTCAATCCAGAGTCTTTGCGGAGGATTTACGAACTCACCCAGTTCGCCATGTCCCTTCAATGGGAGGACGAGACGCGACCCGGGCAAAAGGTTGGGGTCATTGAAGCAGATGTGATCGCTCCTTCCACGGTGGACAACATCGAACAGGGAGGCCTGGGCTCGGTTCGGTTCGAATGGCTCATGGATCAGCCACCTGCAACGGACGAGGAAGCGTGGTCTATCAAGGAGAAAGCGGAGCGAATCCCCTTTCTCAACGGGACGCTTCTGTCAGAGGACGGTAAGGCTTTGTGTCTGTATTTTCCCCTTACCTCCAAGAATTTGAGCCATAGGGTCTACACCAGCTTGAGGGAGAAGGTTCGGGACATGGAGGGGGAGGATCGTTTCTATATCACAGGCTTGCCTGTGGCCGAGGATACCTTCGGTGTGGAGATGTTCAAGCAGATGGCCATCTCGGCGCCGCTGGCCATGATCATCATCTTTTTGCTCATGCTGTTTTTCTTCAGGAAACTTGTCCTGGTCTTATCCCCCATGATCGTGGCCATGATGGCGGTGATTTCCACCATGGGGCTTCTAATCGCCACCGGGAATACGGTCCATATCATGAGTTCCATGATTCCCATCTTTATCATGCCTATCGCGGTGCTGGACGCGGTACATATCCTTTCCGAGTTCTTCGATAGGTACCAGGAGACCAAGGACCGTGGAAAGACCGTTCTGGGAGTGATGGATAGTCTTTTCATGCCCATGCTTTACACCTCGCTGACCACCGCGGCCGGCTTCGCTTCCTTGGCCTTGACGCCCATTCCCCCGGTTCAGATCTTCGGACTCTTCATTGCGTTTGGGGTCATGGTAGCTTGGCTGTTGACGATTACCTTTATCCCGGCGTACGTCATGTTCATTCCGAGTTCTTCTCTGGAATCCTTTGGTGCGGCCTTGGATCACCATGACAAAGAAAAGGGTCAACTTATGGTTCAAATCCTGGGTGGGGTGGGACGTTTCACCTATACCCGGGCCAAACTGGTCATGATTGCCACGGCTATGTTGTCCGTGGTTGCGGTCTGGGGGATCACCAAAATTCAGATCAATGACAATCCCATCAAATGGTTCACCTCTTCTCATCCCATTCGAAAAGCCGACAGGGTCTTGAACGAGCATTTCGGAGGGACCTACATGGCTTTCCTGGCTCTTTCAGCCCAGGAGGAGGTTCAGGAAGTGCGGTCTTATGCCCAAGAGTTGGCCTCAAGATGGAAAGGACGCGGGGAAGCCTTGTCCGAGGAGATCCTGCAGGCCGGCGAGGTCTTTGATCAGGCGATCGCAGAAGGGATACGCCTCTCCCTAGACGAGACGAGGGACATCGAGTCCTTTCTGGAAGCGTTGAGTTCGTTCGCGGAGGATCGCCTGGAGGAATCGTCGGATGAGACCTTCGACGCGTGGGATGAGGTGCTTGTGGCGATCGACCTGGAGAGACAGAGGGATCAGGTTTTCAAGGATCCAGCCCTGCTTCGTTACGTTTCGGAGATGCAGGACGCGCTGAATCGGTCTGGAATCGTGGGAAAATCCAATTCCCTTGCCGATATCGTCAAAACGGTTCATCGGGCGCTCATGTTGGGAGAAGAAGAACAATTTAGGATCCCGGACAGCGCTGAGGCTGTGGCTCAGTGTCTGTTTACCTATGAAAACAGCCACAGGAAGGACGATCTCTGGCATTTCGTGACCAAGGATTACAGGAAGACGGTGTTATGGGTCCAGTTGAAGAGTGGAGACAACAAGGACATGGTGGACGTGGTGAATGCCATGGAAACCTTCAGCAGGCTTCATGTCTCGCCTGTGCCTGTTTCTCTGGAATGGTTTGGTCTGACCTACATCAATGTGGTTTGGCAGGAGAAGATGGTTAGTGGCATGTTGCAGGCATTTCTGGGCAGTTTTCTCATCGTTCTTCTCATGATGACCTTGTTGTACGGGTCGAGTTTGTGGGGATTGCTCTCCATGATTCCTCTCACCGCGACCATAGGTTTGATCTACGGGGCCCTGGGATGGATCGGCAAGGATTACGATATGCCGGTGGCCGTTTTGTCGGCTCTCAGCCTGGGACTTTCCGTGGATTACGCCATCCATTTCTTGTCCCGAAGCCGTGAACTCCAGCAAAAATATGGTTCCTGGAAGGACGCGGCGGGTCCTGTCTTCGGTGAACCCGCCAGGGCCATCACCAGGAACGTGGTGGTCGTGGGTGTGGGGTTCTTGCCTTTGCTGGTCGCCCCCTTGATGCCTTACAAGACCGTGGGTGTGTTCATCGCCGCCATTCTGATCACCGCCGGGGTGGCCTCTCTTTTCATCCTGCCCTCCTTGATCACGCTTTTGCAGAGGTTTCTCTTTCCTGAGACGCGTCTTTGCTGCGTTACCTGTAATTGCGTCACCTGTGTGGTTTCCATGGTAACCTTGGTGGCCTTGGTGGCCGTGAATGTCAAACAGTTTTTGCATATGGGATGGTCCCGCCTTTCCCTGTACAGTCTCGTGGCCATCATCGTGTTGTCTCTGGGATGCTTCTTGCTCAAGCGCAGGGCCGCGTGCGGCGAGCAAGATCCTATCGCGAAAGGAGATCAAGGATGAATCAACGGATCCTGTGGGGCATGTTATATTGGATGCTTGCCAGCGGAATCAGCTCGCCAGCCTGGAGCCAAGATCTTTCAGTGGAGGAGATTGTGGAACGCTCCAATCGAGTGGCCTATTATCAAGGAGCCTCTGGCAGGTCCCAGATTTCGATGGTCATCAGGGACAAGCAGGGACAGGAACGAACGAGGGAGTTCACGATCCTGAGGTGGAACGCGCCAGGGGAGGTCGAAGGGATGGATCCTTGCGGAGATCAGAAATTCTACGTCTATTTTCAACGTCCCGCCGATGTGAACAAGATGGCCTTCCTGGTCTGGAAACATCTTAAGAAGGAAGACGATCGTTGGTTGTATCTTCCTGCACTGGATCTGGTGAAACGGATCTCGTCTGCGGACAAGAGAACCAGCTTCGCGGGTTCGGATTTTTTCTACGAGGACGTTTCCGGCAGGAACATCGAAGAGGATGTCCATGAGTTATTGGAGACCAACGAGACCTTCTATGTCCTGAAGAACACGCCCAAGGATCCAGCCGGGGTGGAGTTTTCATATTACAAGATGTGGGTACACAAAGATACGTTCGTTACGGTGCAGGTGGAGTTCTTCGACAAGAAGGGGGATCTCTACCGACAGTACAACGCGACGAAAGTGGAGGACGTTCAGGGTTTCAAGACGGTCACCCAGGCCAGCATGAAGGATCTGCGTACCGGTGGGGAGACGATCAACGAGTACAGGGATGTGCAGTATGACATCGAGATTCCAGAGGATATCTTCACGGAACGCTATCTGCGCCGGGCGCCTACCAGGTACCTGCGATAGAGGCAAGGGTATAGGCGTGGATATAGGTGTAGGCGGTATGGGTATGGCGTTTCTGCGAAACAGCCTTGTGACCCTTTGTGGAATTGGGTTTGTTGGCGCGGCCTGTATGGCAGGTCCCTCCTTGCCCGAGGGATTGGGGGAGGTGTCCAGGCCGGGAGAGCCAAGAGCTGAAGAGAGAGAAAGAGATTTACTTGACCGACTGTCCTTGGATCTTCATGGTTTCGTGGAAGGGCGAGGGGGAGTGCGGACACAAAGGGATCCTCGCGAAAAAGATGCTTCCATCGGGGAGATCAGATTTCAAATGGAAGCCCATCGATTTGCCCCTCGTTGGACCGCGGAGTTGGTGGCGGATCTGATCGCGGACGCTGTTCAATGCGAAGAGGACGTGGATCTGGACGACGGAAGGGGGTGGCTGGATCTCAGACGCGCCAATATTTCGTTCATGGCCACGGACTTCCTGGACATCAAGGTGGGACGGCAAATTCTGACGTGGGGAACCGGGGATCTTCTTTTTATAAACGACTTGTTTCCTAAGGATTGGAACTCCTTTTTTATTGGCAGGGATGTGGAGTATTTGAAAGCGCCGTCAGATTCGATCAAGGGATCCATTTACACGGATTGGGTCAATTTGGATCTTGTCTACAGTCCCAGGTTTCGACCGGATCGTTTCATCGACGGATCCCGAATCTCTTATTGGAACGAGGGATTGGGGCGTAGAACGGGACGGGATGTACCTGTGGAACCGGACGTACCGGAGGACTGGTTTGCGGAGGACGAATGGGCCTTTCGTCTCTTTCGAACCCTGGCCGGATACGAGCTGGCAGCCTACGCGTATTCTGGATACTGGAAAAGCCCGGCCGGGACGAATCCAACGACCGGGGAAGCGACCTTTCCTCAGTTGAACGCGTATGGAGCCAGTCTCAGGGGGAATCTCTCCAAGGGAATAGCGCACGCTGAAATGGGAATGTATGATTCCAAAGAGGACAGGGAAGGTTTGAATCCGTGGATTCGCAACAGCGAACTGAGGTTGTTGCTGGGATATGAGCAGGAGGTGGCTCGGGATTTCACCGTGGGCGCCCAGTATTACCTGGAGAGGATGTTGGACTATGGGGCTTATATCGCATCGCATCCTTCGGGAATCAACATGGCGGATCAAGACCGCCATTGGGTGACCTTGAGGTTGACGAGGCTTCTTCTGAGCCAGAATCTGAACTTGTCCCTCTTTACCTTCTACTCGCCTTCGGACCAGGATGCCTATCTGCGTCCCAGTGCCAGGTACAAGATCGACGACCATTGGATCGTTGAAGTGGGAGGGAATCTTTTCACGGGAAAGGACGACCACACCTTTTTCGCCCAGTTCGAGAAGAATAGCAATCTGTACGCCAGTATGAGATACAGTTTTTGAGGTGAATCTTTTTGACGTGAGGGGTCACGCAATCATAAGTTCGCATTCTGAGGAGTGAGATGGCCGTCAGATTGGGTCGCAGCGACTGAGCGGATCCGCAGAAGAATCCAAGATGCGTCGAGGAATCCGTGATGGAGGCGCGGATGAAGATACCCAAGGGGTGCAAACCAACGAGGTTCTGGTGTAAACTTGTAATGGACCCCAGGGATCAAGCGTTTCATGGAAGCGAGTCGAGAGGGTTCGTCTTGGGACACGATGGGCGTCCTTGCAATTCCTTGAGGATGAGGTGGATCGATCATGTCGGATGTGGTCAGGTTTTCCGAAGCGGCCAATTTGGCTCTGCACGCTGCGGCTCTTTTGGCCGGGAATCATGAAGTTCCGCTCTCTAACAGGATGATGGCTCATTCTCTGGGCGCCTCGGAGGCGCACCTTTCCAAGGTGATGAGAAGTCTGGTTCTGGCTGGTTTGGTGAGGTCTTTTAGGGGTCCACAAGGTGGATTTCGACTGGCCAGACCCAGGGAAACGGTCTCCATGTTGGAGGTCTTCGAGGCCGTGGAAGGAGCCTTGGAAAGCAGGTCTTGTCTTCTTCTGACGCCTCTTTGCGGAGGCGTCGAGTGTATCTTCGGAAGCATGTTGCCTGAGGTGACCGATCGGATCATGGACTATTTATCCGAAACGATGCTGAGCGACATAGAGCATGTCACTCGAGGTATGATACAGGTTGGAGATGTGACTCGATATTGTGAGGTTTTACGAGAGGAGGGACAGTGAAGGGAATTACTGTGGTCTTGGTCCTGGTCGCTTTGGCGCTGGTCGCTCTTTTGGGATACGCCATGCTTTATGAGGATCAAATCGTGGCGAAAGATCTTGCTCAACAGCAAGGCCAAACCCCTTCGATGGGACAGGGCGCCGGCCAAGGTGTAACGTGGCACAGCAGTCTTGGCCCGGCGCTCCAGGAGGCCAAAGACAGGAACGGCAGAGTGGTGGTCGATTTTTACGCGAGCTGGTGCCCTCCGTGCAAGGAATTTGCCAGCAAGACATTGACGGACAAGAAGGTGCAGGAAACGCTCCAAGGCTTTGTCCGTGCCAAGATCGATGTGGATTCTCATGGGGAGGATGCCATGAAATATAACGTGCGCTCCATTCCCACCCATGTGATTTTGTCCGCGGACGGCCAGATCCTTCATCGTAAGGAAGGATTTCTCTCGCCGAGTCAGTATATCGAGTTCCTTGGACAAGGAAAGTAGTTGGGGGATGGTGAACCATGCGGAGCGGCCCTGAAGGAACGTGATGGATTTGGAAGGCTTCAAACGAACCAATCGGTTGGCTCGGGAGATCAGCCCGTACCTGCTGCAGCATGCGTCCAATCCGGTGGACTGGTATCCATGGGGAGCGGAGGCGTTTCAACGGGCCCTGGAAGAAGACAGGCCGATCTTCCTCTCCATTGGATATTCCACTTGCCATTGGTGTCATGTCATGGAACGGGAATCCTTTGACAGGGAGGATGTCGCGTCCATACTCAACGAGCATTATGTGGCGATCAAGGTGGATCGAGAGGAACGTCCAGATGTGGATAATATCTACATGCTGGCGACCCAACTGGCCACCGGACACGGGGGGTGGCCCAATTCGCTCTGGTTGACTCCGAAGGGGGAACCTTGGTACGCAGGGACGTATTTTCCACCTGAGGATGTTCAGGGGAAGGCGGGATTCAAGACCATGCTCCTGGAACTGGCGCGTTTGTGGAACATGGAGCGGAGCGAGGTGGAGGGACGTGGAAGACAGCTCACCCAAGCGGTTCAACGTGTGGGATCCACGCGACGAATGAAGGGGAATGGTGACCTCACGAAGGAGTGGATCGACGCGTTGACTTGTGATCTCAGGGATTCCTTTGATTTTCGAAACGGCGGGTTTGGATCGGCTCCCAAGTTTCCTCCTCATGGGGCTTTGCGGTTTCTCTTGCACGAGTTGCGATCGAAGCACGACGACGAGCTTCTGCGCATGGTGAAAACCACCTTGGATGCCATGGCCAGAGGAGGAATCAGGGATCATCTCGCAGGAGGCTTTCATCGATATGCCACGGATGCGGCGTGGCTGGTCCCGCACTTTGAGAAGATGCTCTATGACAACGCCCAGATGGCGATCGTCTATGTCCAAGCCTTCCTTCTCACCGGGGAAAAGAGATACGAGATGGCTGCCAGGGAGATCTACGAATGGGTTTTGAGGGACATGACGGGGAAGGATGGCGCCTTCTTTTCCGCCATGGACGCGGATAGCGAAGGGAAGGAAGGACGGTTCTATCGCTGGACGCCAGAGGAGGTAACGGAGGTGCTGGGACAAGAGCAAGGCGCGTTGTTCTTGGATGTCTATGCGTGTCCTGTCCTTCATGAACATGGATCCCGGGAAGAGGTTGCCCAAAAGAGGGGACGCCATCCAGTGGAGGTGGAGGAAGATTTGTGGGAGGCTTGTCGACGTCTTTTACGGGCGAGAGATCAACGAACGCATCCTCATGTGGACGATAAAATCCTTGTCTCCTGGAATGGACTCATGATCGAAAGCTTGGCTGGGGCGGGACGACTCCTTCAGGAATCGAGGTATGTGGAAGCGGCGGATCGAGCCTCCCGGTTCATCTGGGACCGAATGATGACGCAGGGACGATTGTCGAGAAGCTTCAGGGATGGCTTTGCCAAGGGCGAGGCCTATGCCGAGGATTACGCCTTTTTTGTTCGGGGGTTTCTGGCGCTTCATGAGGCCAGCGGGAACGCGCTGTATCTGGAGCATGCCGTGGATCTCATGGAAACCTTCTTGAAATACCACCATGACGAGGAGGATGGCGGGTTCTTTTTTGTCCCGCACGATCATGACAATCCGTTTTTACGATACAAGGATGTTTATGATTCCGCGATTCCCTCGGCCAACGCAGTAGCCGTGCAGGATCTCATCCTTTTGGCCCTATACGTTGACAGGGACAGGTATCTATCGTTGGCAGGGAATGTCTTGAAAGCTTTCTCCTCGGCCATGGCCAGATCCCCTCGAGGCGTTGAGACTTTGATCTTGGCTCTTGCGCAGTATCTGGATGGCTAGCAAGGAAGGGGTACGAGATGTGGTTTTTGACTTGGGCTGTCTTCGCGGTTTTGCCAGGTCCCTGCGTGGTGTTTGACGCCCGGGATCTGAATTGGGAGGAGCGCTTGACCGTCGAGGCATTGCAGGGACTTGTCAACAGAAAAGGACCTGCAGTGTATCTGGATCAGGGATACGCCTGGGACGAGAGATGGATTCAAATCTACGAGGAGAGAAACAAACTCCGGGTGGAGCGGATGGAAGGATTTTCGGGTTTGTTGGCACGGTTCCACGAAGATTTCGAGGGCCTCGTGGTATATGACCCTTCCGTGGATGGTACGCGATACGTTGCCATGACCCTGGCAGGTCTGGATCGCCTTTTGCCCGTGTGTCCCGCGCTTCTAAACGGGACTTCCCCGGCCCTTCGGGGAGACGTTCTATGGGCCGGGGTGGATTTCAGGAGGGACCTGGTCGAGGGTCTGGATGCGTGGGGTCAATCCCAGGTCAAGATGTTTCTGATCCCCGGTGAGGGGTTGGCCATGCGATGCGTGGGCCACGAGAAATCGCCATGGGGATTCTCCAGTTGGGGACCTTTTCGTGTGGACATGGATCGACACCCCTTTCTGGAGGCGTGTGTCGGGCAGGTGAAAGGCGAGAAAACTCAGTGGATGATCAAACTCTCATGGGATCGGGATGGGGACGGGTATGTTGCAGGCCACCAGGACGATCTTTGCCTTCCAGCGCAAAGCCAGGAAGGCGTGTTGCGCTGGAATATCGCGGAAATGGCTGATGTGCGGGGTGTTCATCGCTTCGCGCTGCTGCAGCTCCATGTGTTGGGTACAGGGGGCGAAGTCCTCTGGCATTCCGTTCGTTTTACCGGCCAGGACGGTTCCTCTGTTCAGCCTACGCTTCCATCTTCCGTCAGCCTGGGGGAAAGATACCCTGTCAAAGAGGATCTGCGCGGTCGCTTCCAGGGAACCGTGGATGCATACACATGGGCTCTCGATAAGCTCATGCCACGTTGCCACCCTCAGATGGCTCATGCCGTCAATGGCGTGGTGGATGGGATGCGCGTGGGGTGCGGTCCTTTCGCCGGATTCGATTGGCCGGTGATGCATCGGGCCTTCGTGTTCAACCTGGCCTGCAATGAACGGGAAATGGAGAGCTACGGACAGAGCCAGGTGGGAGGCGACCCGGTCCAGGCGCGTCTCTATCGACGGATCCTTTCTTCGCTGGATCCTCTGGCCCAGATCACAGGGTACGGTGAGCCGGAGGACGTGTGGTGTAACCTGATCAGCCAGTATGGTCATTACTCCTTTCACTTTGGAAACAATTGGAGCCTTCACCACAAGGTCCCAGTGGATGGAACGGCCTTACGACAAAGCTTTCGGTTCGAGGTGAAGGATGTCGATCCGAATCCAGACAAATATTATGTGTGCTTCATGACCAGCGAAGGGGACACCATGAAAGGGACGCTTCCCTTTTTCTATGACAGTTGGTTCGATCCGGCCCGGGGGACAGTACCCATGAATTGGGGGATCAATCCTTTGATGGCCCACCTGTTTCCTGCCATGATCTCGTATTTTTATGACACGGCCACGGAGGAGGATTATTTCTTCGTGGGATGCTCTGGAGCGGGTTATTGTTATCCTGACAGTATGCCCAACGTGGACGAGTTCGCGGCGTTCACCGGTCAGATGTGTCGCCTGGCGGATACGCCGTGTATCGATCTTTGGGGCGCCAGGAAATGGGACGTGATCCAGCGATACGCGGAAGGCACAGGCTGTCTTGGACTGACCATCAACGCGCCACCGGCCGCTCTGAGTGTACTCCCCGGTGGGGTTCCAGTGGCCTTTCACGGCCTGGCTTACTGGCAACACGAAGCAGTGGGAGATACCGCGTTTCATGTCGCGTTCAAGGATCAGACCCGACGAAAGGAAGCGGTTCGCTGGTGTGTGAACGAAATCGAGAAGATCGCCCGTCGCCATGATCCCCCGTTCATCATTCTGGTCTACGCGGATCTGCACCATTATGCCTTTCACAGCGAGGTGCATGGCGAGGTGGCGAGACTTCTGGATCCCAGTCGTTTTCAGCCGGCGAGGCTGGACCAGGCCCTGGCCGGGGTACGAGCCTGGTCGGCAAACCGGGTCGTGGTAGGAACCGATTTCCTGAATCAACGCATGAATTGCGCCGCAATCGTGGGAGCGGAGACGGAATTTCCCCTGGTCTTGAGAAATGGACTCCAGGAAAAGAACGATGTCAAGGTGCTTCTGAGATTGGGGGAGGACGCGATCCTTCGTGAGATTCACATGGAGCCGGGACAGACCCGGCCGTTGGAGGGGCTGGTTTGGAAACCGAGCCGCGAGGAATCGATTCTGGGGAGTCTGAGGGTGGACTCCAAGGACGGTTCATTGGAGCGTACATTTCACGGGATTGCGTTTTCGACCCCTGAAGCCCTGGATCGGGTTCGGTTCGTGGCTTCATGGCCGGCCTCGACCCTGAGGCATGGCAGTGGACATGCCCTGAAGGATCCTGAAGCGATGTGGGGGGAGGCGTGGATCTCTCCCTCACCCCCGGCCCAAGCGAACCACATTCTGTTCGGTCCCTACGCCGATGTCCCGGCTGGCAGATACCTGGTCGCTTTCAGGTTGGCGTGGGTGGAGGAGACGAGTTCGGAAAGGACAGGCGAGGATGTTTCCCTCATTACCCTTGAGGTGTTTGCCGGGGGCTACGATGGACTGGGAAAGATTCTCGAACAAAGGGATGTGAAGGGCGCGGAGATGGAGGAACGCGACAGGTGGCAATGGTTCACCTTGCGGGTGGACTGGCCTGGGCCTCCCAGTCAGATGGAGACCCGGATTCTATGGCATAACAGGGCCACGTTGAAGCTGGACCGAGTGGTCCTGTTCGAATTGCCTGAATGAGGAAGGATGCGATATGAGCGGCATGTTTGGCGTGGTGTCCCGTTCCAACTGCATGGAGGATCTCTTCTATGGAACGGATTACCAGTCCCATCTTGGAACGGAGTTCGGGGGACTCGCGATTCAGGGCAATCAGGTACACAGGAGCATCAAGAAGATCGCTAACGGACAGTTTAAAAGCCTTTTGGACGGCTTCTACAGGGAGTATTCCGGGGAATTGGGGCTTGGGGTCATCAGCGATTGGGAGCCACAACCCATCGTGTTGGAGAGCCGTTTGGGACGTTTCAGTCTGGTTACGGCCGGTCTGCTCAACAATCTGGATTCCCTGGCCAAAGCCCTGATGGAGGAGGGCGTGACGTTCAGCGAGAGCATGGAGAGACAATTCAACCAGACGGAAGTGGTGGCCAAGCTCATTTCTAGGAAACGATCCATCGTGGAAGGAATCGAGGATGTGTTCAAGCATGTGCAGGGCTCCATCTCTCTGGTGTTGATGAGCGAACAGGGGCTCTATGCGGCTTGCGATCGGGGAGGAAGACTGCCTTTGATCATTGGGATCAAGGCGGGAGGTATGGCGGTGACCAGCGAGAGCTGCGCTTTTCCCAACCTGGGATATGAGACAGTCAAGTGCATGCGGCCCGGGGAGATCGTTTTCCTGGATGCTTCAGGGATGAAGGAGGCCAAGGGGCCGGACAGCGATGGCAAGGTTTGCGCCTTTCTATGGATCTATACCGGATATCCCGCCTCTTCGTATGAAGGAATCTGCGTGGAAAGCGTCAGGGAGCGTTGTGGCCAGGCCTTGGCCAGGAAGGATCGCGTGAAAGCGGATCTGGCCTCAGGGGTCCCGGACAGTGGAACAGGGCATGCGGTGGGATACTCCATGGAGAGCGATCTTCCCTTCAGAAGATGTTTGGTCAAGTATTCGGCCGGGTATGGCCGGAGCTATACCCCGCCTTCCCAGGAGATTCGGGATCATATCGCCAGGATGAAGCTCATTGCCATATGTCACGTGATCCAGGGCAACAGGCTGGTCATATGCGAGGACTCTATCGTGCGGGGCACCCAACTGAGGAACCTCACCATTCAGAAATTGTGGGAGGCCGGGGCGTCCGAGGTGCATATTCGCGTGGCGTGTCCTCCCCTCATGTTTCCGTGCCGTTATAATCTCTCCACGCGGACCATCGACGAACTGGCATCGAGACGAGCTATCGCGGACCTGGAAGGCGAATGGGCAGAAAACAAGGGGCATGAGGAGTTTCAGAAATACCTGGAACCGACCACGGAAGAATACGCCAGGATGGTGGAGTGGATTCGAAAGGATATCCGCGCGACAAGTCTGATCTTTCTGACCCTGGAAGAGATGATGGATGCCATTGGGCTGCCCCCATGCAGACTCTGCACCTACTGTTGGAATGGAATGGAATGATCCCACCTGGAGCCCTTCTTCTTTCGGGTCCAGGCGGAGCCGTCCCATCGTTGTTGATCGGCGATGAAGACGATGAGATGGGGGGATTTAAAAGAGGCATTGGACATGACAACCCTCTCCGGGGTGAAGTTTCACAGGGGTAAATATTCAGTGAAAGCGATCCAGAGACAAACCGTCGTGGGAAGAGAAGACAGAGATGCTGTTCTCTCACTTCCTTCCTTCGGTGCGTTGGAATGCCGTGATACGCACCTTGGATTTCAAACCGTTCGAAAACAGCATCTCTGTCTCTTCTACGCCAAGGGCTGCGTTTGGATCGGGTTCACTGAATATTTACTCACAGGGATCGAATCCTACTGGCCTGGAAGAAGAGAATCCGTGAGGTGAGGCATGAAGAGTTTCAAGGCCAATACGATATGCGTGGTTTCGATTCTTCTTCTTTTTCTCCTTGTGATGGTTGGCATGGCGAGACATAGGATGCGACAGGGGAAGGCAGAGGATCATCGATTCGAGAAGACCGATGGGATTGTCTGGTACGACGCGTGTCTGTTTGCCGTGGAAGGACAAGGATGGCCGGAGTTTGAATTGGAGGATTCTTTCGACAGGTTGCCTCTTAAGGCCAAGGGAGTGGTGAGAAATCCCGTCTGGAACCTGGGCAAGTTCTCCGCAGGATTGTGTGTTCGTTTTCGAACCGATACCTCGGCGATTCACGCGAGGTGGATCCTTTCACAGCCTCAACTTCAAAAGCCCCATATGCCGGCTACCGGAGTCAGCGGATTGGATCTTTACGTCAAAGACGATCAGGAAGAATGGAAATGGCTGGCCACAGGCATGCCGGAGGCTCTGGAAAATCAGGTGGAACTTATTCGGGAATTGCCGGTCCAAATGCGAGAATATTGTCTTTATCTTCCTTTGTATAATGGAGTTAAAGAGGTCTATCTAGGAATTTCCAAAGAAGCTCGCTGTGAATCTTCACCTCGATCGGAGGGCCAATCCCAAGCCATTCTCTTCTATGGATCGTCCATTACCCAGGGAGCTTCGGCTTCCCGTTGCGGTATGACGTATCCCGCTATCCTGGGACGCCGACTGAACAGACCTGTTCTCAACCTGGGATTCTCGGGCAACGGCAAGATGGAGGAGGACGTTGTCGAGCTTCTGGCTGAGCTGGATCCTGTCATCTATGTGATCGATTGTCTTCCCAATATGAAGGAGGATGAGGTGACACGGCATGTCAAGCCTCTGGTGATGCGTCTCAGGCAGGCAAGACCTCGCACGCCCATCGTTCTGGCCGAGGATCGCGCCTATGGATATGCGTTTCTGGTTTCTTCTGCGAGGCAACGGAACGAAACCAACAGGGCTGCCTTGAGAAAAGTCTTTGACGAACTTGTGAATGAAGGGATACCCGAACTCTACTATTTACCTGGAGAGACGCAACTTGGAGAGGACAATCTCGCGACTGTCGATGGTTCGCATCCCACGGATTTGGGGTTCATGAGAATGGCGGATGCCTTTGAGAAGGTCTTGGCGCCCATCCTGAAGACTCTGGAAGAAAGCCAGACATAGGTCTTCATTTCCAGGTGTCTTGCGTGAAATGTTTTCCCACAGTCTCCATGAATTCTACGAGATGGGTCACCGCGCTGTAATGAGAACATTCAACCCAGAGGATCTCTTGTTGTCCTCGAGTGGCGTTCCAGAAGGTCCTGGCATTGTCCGGAGGCACCACCTCGTCCCGTGTGCCATTGATCATGAGAAGTGAATTGGGGGGGATACGATGAGCATAGGTCATGGGGGAGATGAATTGAAACCTCTCGCTCAAACTCTCATAGGTGGTTCCAGCAGCCTTCAACTGCTGGGCTATGGCTTGGATCTCCTTGGGACCATGCATGACCATGCCGGCGAAATCTCCAGCTCCAAGCAACATGGCGGAGCGGGAAAAGCCTCCATCTACCCCTATGGCGAGAGCCGTGACAAAGGCCCCCAGGCTGATTCCGCATATTCCGATCCTGTCGCTGTCTACCTCCTCCTGGGCTGCTAGGAACATGGCCGCGCGACGAACGTCCAGCACGGTCTGATAGATTCCCGCCATCATGGTGTTCGGATCCGACGAGATCATGGTCTTGGACGTGGTCCCTGACGGTCGTCTCTCTCCATAATAGGCCATCTTGAGCATGAGTCCATGGCAACCGATTCTTGCCAAATAGTCGCACATGATTCTGGATTCCAGAAATTTTCCATCTAGGATATGAAGCGCAATGATCCCAGGTATTTTGCCTTCCTTCTTGGAACGGTAATATTCGCACCAGACCACATTGTTCTGAGCGTCAGGGGACTTGTAGGGGGAAGGAAAACGGACCTCGTACAAGGTGTAGGCCGTTTCTTCTTTGAGGAGCCTGGTCTTGATGGCGAAGGATACGGGCTTTCTGTCGAATCGGGCCAGCATTTTACTCAAATCGACATCCTTCGATGGCTGAATCTTCCTGTGGAAATGGCCGGACACCGCGCCATCGATCACGCCTAGCTCCTCTTGTGGCCAGGAAAGGGATCCATGGGAAAGGAGCGGAATGAGGAAGAGAAACCGGATTCGCATTTTCCTCATTTCTTGCCTCCAGGATCCTCTTGGATCCAGACGATCATTTCGCCCACGGAGCGATTGGCTCGAACAGCGTAGGGAATGGCCAGAATCCTGGCCGGGATCAGTTTCGTGGATTGAACCTGATAGAGGTCGTTTTTCCAAGTAGAAAGATCTCTGCGTCTGGCCTTGGCACGAAGCACAACGATACCTCCCAGAAGATCCTTTTTAAAGGATGCCGTGATCCTGGAAGCTCTGGCAAGTCGAAGATCATAAAGGTTTTTCCCGTTGTCCTCTTCTTCCAGGCAGTAGACGATTGGACCCCGCTGTAGCGCGATTCGCCCGGCATTGTGTCGAACCAGGGGATGGCTTTCCACTCGTTCCACCGGCATGGGGAAAAAGAGTTTCACTCGATCCCCGTTTTTCCATCTTCGATGTATCTTGGCGTAGCCTTTTCCGGTGATGGGGTTCAGAGCCACGCTCTTTCCATTGAGCCTTATCTTCGGATTTCTACACCATCCCGGCAGCCTGAAAGCCAGCGTGAAGGACTGGGGCGTTTCGGTGGCGATATCGACCACCACAGATTCCTTCCACGGGTATTGGGTGGTCTGTCGGATCCGCACGGGTCCTCCAGGGAAGGTCTGGAGCACGGAACTGCCCACGTACAGGTGAAGGTAGAGTTCCTTTCCCTTTCTTCCATAGATATAGTTGCCCAGAGATGCGATGAGCCTGGCGATGTTCGGGGGACAGCAGGCGCAGCCGAACCAAGGCTGTCTCTGCGGTTGGAGGACATGGGGCAGGATGCCTTTTGCCGAAGGATGCGCGGCCAACGGATTCCCGTAGAAGAAGCCCTTTCCGTCCAGGGACACGCCTGTGATCACGCCATTGTACAGGGCTCTTTCCAGGACATCCGCGTACTTGGAATCCTTCTCGGCCTGAAGCATTCGATGGGCGAAAAAGACCAGAGCGATGGAGGCGCAGGTTTCAGCATAGGCCTCTTCGTTCGGTAGATCGTAATCTTCCGTGAATCGCTCGCCATGGTGGGTGGAGCCGATTCCTCCTGTGATGTACATGCGCTTGAGTTCGATGCTATTCCACAGCATCTTGCATGCCTTCATCAGGGATGGATCCTCGGTTTCCATGGCCACGTCCGCCATGCCGGCGTAGAGGTAACAGGCGCGTACGGCGTGTCCCACCGCGTCCTTCTGCTCCCTGACCGGGCTATGCGCCTGATAATAGGAGTATTCGACCTTCCGTGGATCACCCCTTTTCCTGGCCTCCTGATCGAAGTAATGGGGGGATCCGCCTCGTTCATCGATGAAGAATCGGGCCAGATCGAGGTAACGTTCCTCTTGGGTGGCACGAAAAAGCTTGACCAGAGCCAGTTCGATCTCTTCGTGTCCCGGATACCCCTTGAGTTGTCCCTTCCTTGGTCCGAACACCTTGTCGATATGGTCGGCGTATCGACAAAGAACCTCCAGAAAGCGGGTTTTGCCTGTGGCCTGTTGATAGGCCACAGCGGCTTCCATGAGATGTCCTGCGCAGTACAATTCATGGTCGTCTCTCAAATTGGTCCAGCGCTCCTGCAGACGTACCTGGATGAAATGTGTGTTCAGATAGCCATCCGCCTGCTGGGCCCTGTGAATCAGTTCGATGACCTGGTCCGCCCGTCGTTCGAGCCTCTTGTCTGGCCGTGTCATGAGACTGTAGGCCACAGATTCCAACCATTTGGCCAGATCCGAATCCCAGAACGGATGCGGTGGGTTGGGTTGTCCCTTTTTCCAGCGAAGCTTCCACGCGTCGATACGTCCGGTTTTCTTCAATTGTTCGTACTCGATGGGAAGCGTGAATTCCCTGTTGACGTCGATCCTGGGAGACCAAAAGGAATCATGGATTGCGACCTCGGAAAGGGTAATGGCTCGCAAGGGGCTCATGGACATCCTTTATTCCTTTCATCGTTGGCGCGCATCCGGTCAGCGCATAGATCCTTCATGAAACATGGTACAGGGGATTCCTCGTTCTGGAAAAGCAACGTCTTCAAGTACGCGCGGCCTGGGGCTTCATAGGTGGCCAGCATTTGAAAGGCCAAAGCGATAGAGGTCTCAGGGGGACCGATACCAAGTGTCTGTGCCAGGACTCGGATCCCTCCCTCATTTCTTGAGCACGTGACATCCCTCGATATAAACGGAATCCACGAGATTCGGGTTGTTCAGCGTCTCGAGCGAGATATAGCGTCCCAGCCAGAGGCCTTCGCGAGGCAGCCAGATCGAGGTGTAGCCCAAGGGATCGAGGGCTTGAACTCGCCTGCCCTCTATAATCTAAGATCAGATCGCTTTCACTGAATATTTACTCTGGACTATCGTAGCACCGAGGATGGACCTTCCCTATATTCGGGACGATCCTGACCTGGAATCCATGCAGGTCTTGGTTGGGCTAGCGGGATGGAGGATCTTGCCCATGAAACCGCTGGTGGTTGAACACCCACAAGGTCATGAAGCCGAAGGCGCCCACTATGTGCCATGTCGCGTGCCAGGGAAGGATGCGCGGAGAAATGAAATCATTGTCTCCAGTGGCCAGTCCCAACCCGAGCAGGAACATGGCCACGATCACGTAGAAGAGTCCGCGGGCATTCCTGGGAATCCTTGAATGGTATCGGAAGAAGATGCATGTCACGAGCAGGGAATTGAGAATCAGGGCCACCTCTCCCACCAGAAAGTGACCGAATTCGCCCAACCGCAAGAGTGGCTTCTTGGGGACGCAGTCGATTTCCAGGAAAAGCCATGTGAGGATGGCCAGGTTGACCGGGGTGATGACGCTCAAGAGGATCTTTCGGGACCTGGATTCCATGAAATCCCCGGTTACAGCGACCAGCAAGGCCCAGGCCAGAAGATTGTTGCTTCCCATGTCGAAGAAGGATGCCAAGCGATAGCCTTCCCTGGAATGGAGCCACACCGTGGGGATTCCGGTCAGCAGGATACAAGAGTAGACGAAGATCCACCGTTTGGGATGCGCTCGGGTGAGAAAGGTATAGATCAAGGGCATCAATCCGGCCAGACAGGTGCAGTAGGACGTGACGATGTTGGCCAATTGAGCCGGATGTTGGTATTCCATCGTGTTTCCTTGTAGGTTTCTCTTTGCTCTGCCGGTATCAAGCCCTCGCCCGGCTCGGGTGCGCTGAATGTTTGGCCTTTGGGGTATATTCTATTCCTTGGATTGTTTCAAGAGCCAGACCTCGGTCAGCCTGGACTGCACGCGCCAGTTGAGATCCGGTTCGTGTGGCACGTCGAAGGTCAGAAGAAGGATCCCCTCGCGGTAGAGCGTGTGTGGCACAAGAAACTCCTTGAACTCCCCAATTTCCTTGTGGTCAAGGATGGGTTGAAGGCGAATGCCATTGGCTCGAAGAAGACAGTCCCTGTATCCGGTGGTGCGTACCACATAACCCGCGTCAGGATCCAGTCCCTCGTAACGAAGTCCCAAGGGCCAGTCCATCTTGCTGACCCAGGACTGCCTCAAGCGGCAGCGTCCGTTATCCCACCACATCAGGTCCGGATTGGGATTGCGCGTTTGGACCGGGTCAGTGGTGAAATGCTCTCCACGCAATACCCTGGGGGATTTGGCCACGTTGCCGATATCGTCGTAGAAACTGCCCGCGCCCGGGGTTTCCCAGCATCCCATCTCGATCAGGCGGTGGACCCTGTCGTTTTCATCTTCCAGCTCGGACACCTTGTCCATCTCGTCCTCCAACCACCATCGATTGTTCAAGGGCGAGTCCACGAAGTCCAGCACGGCCCCGCGTTCCGCTCCCTTGGCCTGGTAGGTTTCCACGCTGGTTTGAAAGCCGATGGATTGGAAAAGCTCCTCGCACAGCTCGAAGATGCGCGAACGAAGTGTTTCGGAGCCGAGCCATCGTTCTCCCTGGTCCGGAATGTCCGCCAGGCAAAGGAGTCGCCTTGCCCAGGTCATGGCCTCGTTCGAGCCAAGGGTTTTCGCCTGGATCAGGACCTGATTGGCCTTTTTCTCCAGTTCGCTCTCAAAAAGAAGCCTTTCTCGGACATAGGCATCATAGTAAGCGCGAAGAAGGCACATCTGCCAGCGCCAGTTTTTGGATAGCTCAGGCGCTTGTTCCTCCAAGGATCGCCAGAGCGAAAGGGTGGCCTGAACCCCGCCATTCTCAGCCAGTGCGCCTCGCCAATTCCCTTCCAGGGCAAGGATTCCGTCCGCCGCCTCTTCGGCCACCTTGGGATGGAAAAGTAGCCCGGCATAGCTCGCGAGAATGTCCCGCACATCCCTTGTCGGATCCCAACCCAGGCAACTGAAGACCACCTTGTTGATATCGTCGTGCGCGCCGTCGGAGTAGCTCACAAAGCCGTCCGCGTAGGGAGCGAGCACGTTGTGGACCGCGGCGTATCGTACCGGCTCCGGATTGACGGGCTCGCGTCCCAGGGTGTGTCCAAAGGCGGGATCCCACCAGGGCGTGGGATATTGGGATCGCACCGTGTGGGTGAGATCCGGGTAGCGACGGACACCATAACGCCGGGGCAACCGGTGTCTGGTTTCGCTGAGAGCGGGACTCGAAGGACCGTGCACAATGCCTCCAAACCAAACCGGCATGTGTTTCTCCAGCCAGAGATAGAAGTCGTCCACCCAGGCGTCTTTCCAACCCTGCAGAGAGAGCCAGATCCTGGCTTTCGGATGATGCTGTGCCAAGGGAACGGACAGATCTTGGAGAAAGGGCATGACCAGGGACGGGGGATTGTTCCCGGGGTCGCCTCCCGGGAAGAAGACCGCGTTCAACCGAGGACACGCTTCGTAGTAATCCGCGTGTTGCTGTATCTCCTGTTCCCGCTTCTCTTGGTCCTTCAAATCAAAGGAGGCCGGGGTCCAGATCCAGTAATCCATCTCGTATCTCTGGCAGATCTCGCTCACGGCCAGGTTCATCTTGTCCCTGGTCACCGGCATAAGAGGTCCATCCGAATCCTGGAAGGGAATCCCTTCCACGGCGTTGGAGCCGAACAGGGCCAATTCCCGAATATATCGCTCATATTGAGGAATGTCCCAGGCGTCGTAGGTGTTGGCCGTGTCTCGGTATCCCAATTGATGGCCTCGAATGGGGTAGGCGGGGAAGGTTTTGATCCTGATAGCGGAGCCCATGGCGCAGTGTCCCCATTCCCATCGCATCTCCAGGAGAAAACGTCCTGCCCCGAACAAGGCCCCTCGGCTGTCTTGTCCCACGATCCACAGAATGGGTCGTGCCTCGGCTTCGTTGTCGATCCACAATCCATATCCCTCGTCCTGTTTCGGCACGCTTGGTTCAGGAAAATCCAGGCCTGGGAAGAAGGCCTGTCTGGAGGCCAAAGCGATGACAGGACCTTGGAGGGGCCATGTGCTTGTCACGGACCATGCGAGTCCTGTTCTCTTGTGAACCTCCTCGGTCAGGACCTGGGACGCGGTATCTTGGGCCCAGGGCAAATTGCCCTCCGGAACAATGACAACAGCCTCGCGAAGGTCGAGGTAAGGGGTGGTGGAACAGAGGAAGGGGACGACAGCGCCAGAGTTAAACACCATGGATTACCTCCAGGACAAGGTCTGACTGATCCCGTTTTTCTCGGAGATCAGAGCTGTGAAACCATATATATCTGTGGAAGGCGGACTCGGGCCTTCCCTTTCAAAGCATTCCAGTACCATGGCGACTTCGTTCCTGGACAAAAGCATAGAGGTATCGGGACGAAAGATCGAAGGTAAATATTCAGTGAACCCGGTCTGGCTTAGATTATAGCCGGCAGGCGCGGATGGCGTGAATCCCGTCTGTGCCAGAATTCAGCAGGCGTTCCCCAGCCGTGGGCTGATTCGATATCCACCGCACGCCAGGTCGGGTATATCCGTGCTCTTTCACGGATAGCGGTTTTGCCGCATTATCCGATAGCGCTTCCGGTCGCAGGACGTTAGAATGTATAGATCTGAATGGCAAAGTCATAGGAAAATACTCGATGAAGACGGAACGCTCCCCCAATATCCTCTTCTTTTTGGCTGACCAGCATCGGTGGGACTGGCTGGGGACGAACCGGGATCTGCCGTTGAGGACACCTTGTCTGGAGGATTTGTGCTACCGAGGGACTCGCTTCACCAGAGCGTTTTGTCCCAGTCCCTTGTGCGCTCCTTCCCGCGCTTGCCTGGCCTCCGGTCGGGACTATGATCGATGTGGCGTGGTGAACAATGGCCAGAGTTATCCCCTGGACCAGCCCACTTATTATCAGGCCTTGCGCGGCCTTGGCTACAGGGTGGCCGGGGTGGGAAAATTCGATTTGGACAAGCCAACCTTGTCATGGTCCTTGGATGGATCCAGATTGATCCAGGCGTGGGGGTTTACCGAGGGCGTGGACAACGAAGGCAAGTTTGACGGGTCCAGGAGTTACCTCAGGAACGGACGAAACGCGACCGGTCCTTACCTCAAGCACCTGCAGGATCTGGGATGGGCCGATTCCTACGTGAAGGAACATGACAAGGAGATTCGGCAGAGGAACAAGGACGCCTATGTCACCTGTTTGCCTGATCACGCCTATTGTGACAACTGGCTGGCAGAACGAGGCAAGACTTTTCTGAGAACCACCTTTCCCAAGGATCAGCCCTGGCACCTGGTGGTGAATTTTGCCGGGCCTCACAATCCCATGGATGTGACCGCGTCCATGAGGGCGCGTTGGGAACACGTGGCCTTTCCGAGTCCCCGGGAGAGTTGTCAGGAGGAGTATTCCCTGGAAGACCATCAGCGAATTAGGCAGAACTACGCGGCCATGATCGAGAACATCGATCGTATCGCGGGAGAGATGGTCAGTATCGTGAAAGAGCGCGGGGAGATGGACAACACCATGGTGGTATATTCCAGTGATCATGGGGAAATGTTGGGGGATTTCGGTCTGTGGGGCAAAGGAACGCCGCATGACGCTGCTTGTCGAATCCCCCTGATTGTTGCGGGTCCTGGTGTCAAGGAAAGGCAGGTATCCCGTGGACTGGTATCCCTTCATGATCTGACCGCGACCTTCCTGGAATGGACAGGAGCACAGGTGCTGCCGGGCATGAATTCCCTGAGTTTGGCCTCGTGCCTGAGGAACGGCACGGAGTCGCCAAGGAAAGAACTGGTGGTGGGTCTGAACGACTGGCGCAGGGTTGTGAAGGATGAAGAGACTTCATCGTAGGATGTGAACAAGTAGGATGAACGAACACAGGAGTTGAGGAGATGGATGCCATATCGCTACAAGCTTCGAATCCCAAGGGATATTTCGATTCGCCCTTCGAACAACAGGTCCATGAGGCGCATCCCATGGGAAATCGTCCTGAAGTCCAGGATGTCTTGGCCATAGAAATTGATTCGACCGGCACCATTTTTGCCAAGACACGAGCCGGGATCTTCTCCAGATCCGGGAAAGACGACGATTGGTGTCTCGAGGAGAAGGAGATGGATTTTCGAATCCATGAGAAACGAGAACGTGCTGCTCGATTTGTACCGGAGGAAGGGTTCCCTCTTTCGGATATCACATGCGTTGTCCGGGCCGAGGACAAGATCTGGGTGGGTACCTCGCGAGGCGTGGCCGTCTATGACGACGTGAGCTGGTCTGTTCGACGGGGACGGCGCTGGTTGCTTCATGACGAGGTTCGCGATATAGCCGTGGATGCTCGGGGCGTGGCGTGGATCGCCACCGCGGCCGGGATCAGCGCGATTGGGGAAATCGAGATGACCCTCGATCGCAAGGCCAGCCTTTTTCAAGGCGTACTGGAGCGAAGGCACATCCGAGAGCCGGCTTTGGTGGGCAGATGCTCTCTGCGTGAGCCGGGAGACCTTTCCTCCTGGGAGCCGACGGATGATGATAACGATGGTCAATATACGGCCATGTATCTGATGATGGAGAGTTGTCGGTACGCCGCCACCGGGAACAGAGAAGCCAAGGATCGAGCCCGAAAGGCGTTCGACGCTTTGGTGTTTCTGCAGACCGTTACCCAAACCCCTGGCTTCGTGGCCAGGACTGTGATCCCGTCCTCTTGGACCAGGATGCACGATGCCAACAGGACCTACACGGAGGAGGAATGGTCACGAATCCAGGCCAAGGACCCGCGCAACAAGCGCGTGGAAACGAGATGGCACCTTTCGTCGGACGGTACATGGTTCTGGAAATGCGACACCAGCAGCGACGAGATCACAGGTCATTTCTGCGGATATCTGTTTTACTACCTGCTTGTGGAGGACGCTTCGGAAAAAGAGCGGATTAGGAACCATGTGTGCAAGATTATGGACCACATCGTGGATCATGGATTTCGTATGGTGGACGTGGACGGCGAACCCACGCGATGGGGTGTTTGGGCGCCGGAATCCCTGAACGAGGATCCTCGCTGGAAACCGGAGCGGTACCACAACTCCCTGGAGATCCTGTCCTTCCTCAAGGTGACCTATTTCATGACCGGAGACGAGAAATATCAGCGAGAATACGAGAAATTGCTGCGTGAACATGGATATCTGGACAACATTCGGAACAGGCTTCCTCATTCACCCTTGACGTATTCCAACATCGACAATGAACTTGCCGCCTTGACCTTTCCCGGTTTGATCTGGTGCGAGACTGACACCGAATTGCTTCAGGTCTATCGGGAATGTTTGGATCACTGGTTCGAGGGGGTGCGATCCGAAGGAAGCCCGTACTTTAACTTCACCTATGGTATGCTCGCAGGGCAGGATCCCTGCATCGAGGCATCCTCGTCCTACTTGAGGACTTCTCCCTTGGATCTCATCGACTGGCGCATGGACAATACCGGGCGAAAGGATCTGGAGTATAAGCGCTTTCCCTCTCCGGAATCGCTTCAGACACATCCCTTGCCTCCGGCCAGCGAGCGAGCGGTGACCCGGTGGGACAAAAATCCCTGGGTTGCCATTCAAGGAGGCGATGGAGTCAGCGAATGGTGTCCGAACTACTGGCTGTTGCCATACTGGATGGGACGATGGCAGGGTTTTATACAATAGGCATGTTGATCATGATGGGTCTAAGCGCCGAGACATCACAGCCATCGCCTTACGCCTTCAGGGAGACGATTCCAAGGGAGGTTCTCGAACGATACCTGGCTCGTTCCATGACTTCCATGGACCTTTTGACCGGCAAGGGAAACGCGGACGACAACATTCGCGTGGTGACCGAAACCGGGGTGGTATGACTCCCAGCGGATGGCGGTGCGACAGCCTGCCCTATTAGGTGGAGCTCGATAACTTTGGCAGCAGCGGGAAGGAAGGACAGAACATCGGTGGCCATTGGATCTGGGGATATGACGAGATCTCTTGGTTTGCCCATCCACCGGAGGAATACCGAAACCGCTGGCTCAGGTGCGCCTGGGACTGGATCCGGGAACAGGCTCCCCAGGGATATTTGCAGATGCCGGGCAGCCGATGCCTGGCAGCTCCAGTGGAGGGCATGTCCTGGTATTTCGCCCATCAGCGCGGTGACGCATGCCAGGAGGGGTTTTAACAGGAAGATACGATCAAGGAGATCTGGGCTGGTAATATCCATTGAAGCCGATCCGAGTGGGATTCATCCGCGCATGGTTGTATTCTAGGACAACCCGGTCATAATGTCGCGGGTTCAGGAAAGGTTGCTTCATGAGAAGAGACATGATGTACGCGGCGATCTTCATTCTGCTTTCGCAGGGCATGCTGGGGTCTTGGTCGGTTTATGCCAAGGACGCGACGAGGCATCCTGTTCCTCCTTTGGCCCGGACTACGGAGGATGATTCTTCGTTCCTTGTCGGCATAGAAATGCCCAGCCAGGTCCCGGTCAGCCCTGCCGTGGAATCCGCCTTGCGTCATATTGGGGTGCAATACATCAACTACTATGTCAACCCCTGGGCAGGTTTTCCAGAACAGGAGAGTTACCTGGTCCATGAAGAGATGATGGACTTCGCGGACAAGATGGAGGTTCCTTTCAGTTTGGCATGTTACGTCGTGGACCCACCTGAAAAGTGCGTCGCGTCGGCGAAGACGAGAGGGACCCGCTTTCGAGGGATCGTGTTCGATGAACTGGAGCACTGCAGGCAACTCAATCCCCATGAGGGCATTCCCTGTTTCGTGGAACCCGAGGGACTCAGGACACTGGAAGAGGCCTACGAGAAAACCCTACAAGGGTACGTCCTTTTGAGGGAGAAGTACGCGGCGTGGGGGGTGGACTGCGTGGCCACGCATGTTTTTCCCGTGCTGCATCATGTGGCCGCCAGAGCCGGATATACCGTGTGCCCCAAGATTCAGAAGGAGTTCTATTCCACGGTCAGTCTGGCCATTGCCATGGGCGCGGCGCTTCAGTACGAGCGGGATCTCTGGGTCAACTGTGACCTCTGGTGCTATGCCATGGTTCCCGGGCATCCTGCCGAAGAGATGTGGAGCAACATGTTGTTGGCCTATTGGCTGGGGGCGGACCTGCTTTACCTGGAGGGATGTGGACACAACCTCACCCACGCGGGCCAGCAGGGGATCCCTTTCTCTCTCATGACACAGGTGACGCCCAATCTGTATCAGTTGACCGAGCACGGTGAAACCCTCAGACGGTTTATCAAGGAATACCTACCGAACCACCGGCGGCCTTGGACCTTCCGCGACGTGAAGCCCACGATCGCGATTCTCAGATTTCCGGATTCGGATTACGGACAGCGTTATCAATACGCGCGGGATCCGAACAGAGCGCCAAAAGAGAGGGAATGGCACGCCGGACTGTATGGTTCGCCTCATCTGCCCTCGAATGAAGACACTCGAGCCTGGTTCGATCTGTGGAATTTACTGACATTCGGAAGCACCGGAACGGATGGGATTTCCCATTTCAAATGTACCGTGGCTGCCGCGGGATACCAGGGAAGACCTGAACCAGGTCAAGTGGAAAGCCTTTACACGCGCCCCCTACTGGCAGCCGTTCATACCTTCTTTGTCCCCATGAACAATGTGGTGGTCTTTGACCACCTCGTGCGCAAGGAACGGCTGGAGGGGATTCCCTTGCTCTTCTTGACCGGAGTGGCCATCAGCGAACCGACCATGGAGGCGGTTCGATGCTGTGCCGAACAAGGGACCACCGTGGTGGTCTGGAAAAACCTGGCTCGAAGGTTGGGATTCGAGGAATCCGGGGACGGCGTGGAGGAGATCCCTTTTGGAAAGGGACGTTTCTTGTTGACCGATACCTTTTCAGGCAACGAACTCTTTCAGAAGATCTGGATGCATATGGGACATCCGGACGAGATTCGCTACTGTTTTGGTGAACATACCGTGGTCCTGAAAAAGGTTACGGACAACCAGGTTGATGTGGTCATTACGCCGTAGGTCGTTAGGAATCGGGTTGAGCCAGGGATTCCGTAGGTATAGCGTGACCAGTATAGGGGTCCTGGGAATTTCGCAATGAAAAAGGTGTGTAGATTGAGGAGTCGAATAAGGCATCAACGGAATCAGGAGGAGAAGATGCCGAGACGTTGCAAGGGCATGTGAGTCGGGATGAAGATTGAGCATGGCACGGAATCGGGGATTGAGGCAAAGGGCGACCGTGGAGAGGTGTCGGTGTCGGATCTGATCAGAGGCAGAGAACTATGCAGCGAGGTCGAGATGAACCATGGGGAGATGGCGTTGGTCTTCGAGAAAGGAGATCAGCAACTCGAGCATGACGCCGTCTTTTCCACGGGTTTCGATGGGGTCGGCTCTGGTGTCGAGGCCAAGACAGACGTCCATGGGAACACGTCCACCCAATCCCTGATGAGGACGGAACTGGTACTACCAGGCGAGGTACAGAGACAGGATGCTGCGCATGTCATCGGGATTTTGGGGGACTCGGATTTGGCGGGTACATTCATGCTTGAGAGAACGCATGAAGCGTTCGAGAACGGCGATGCTGCCGTATTGGCCGACGGCACCGAATCGCTGATGAATATCTCTGAGTTTCTCGGCACACCAGGTCATGAAGAGGGGGGCGGAGAAGTGAGAGCCCTGAGGATATCACAACATTCGTAATTTGTGTGGCTTAGAGGATAGGGTGGGATACACCGAGATTCGCTGGATCCTTACAGCGCCTCCGTTTGGATCACGACCGGTCCGATCAGCCCGGATGTCAGCAAAGTCCATTTGTCCTGTATCTTTATATTGGTCTTGGTGTAACGCTGATCCTGAGGTTTTCCGCGATCGCCGACAAGGCGGTTGCGCCAGGAATTGACAACCGTAATCTCCAGCCGGTTCTCACCGGCCGTGAGTGCGTCGGTGATGTCCGTCCGGAAGGGCTTGGTCCAGAGCGTTCCGAAATCATTGCCGTTCAATCTGACGGCGGCAACGCCGATGTCCTCGACGCTGTTGAGAATCAGCCAATAGGAGCGGCCTTGGCTGTGCACCGGCAAATCAAAGCTCTTGCGGTAAACAGCCTCGCCTGAGTAGTTCTGGATGCGGGGGTGACTGTGGCGGGTCCAGTCCGTCAACGCCTCAAACTGAATCGAAGCGGGACCGCCCCATGCGGGATCAAAGGAGAGCTGCCAGGGGCCGGAGAGCTCCTTCACGGTTTTCAGCTCCGGGAAATTGGCCGACGCCGGGCCGCTGCGGTCGGAGGGTATGGCGTCCCGAAAAACGACCAGCCAGGACCCGCAGGGATCGAATTCAAGAGGCACCACGGTACGCCCGGCCGACTGCCGGAATGCCTGTGCGGTGCGGATGCGTCCGGTCACCGGATCCCACAGCTCCGGCTGCTTTCCGGAGACCCGAAAGACCGCTTCGACAGAGGCAGTCTGTTCACTCTGATTGGACAGAAAATAGAGATCGGCGCCGTTGACCGTATAGTGGATATAATCGAACACCGCCTCCTGCGCCGCATGCAGGATTTCAAAGTCCGGCGCGACTCCATCGGCCTGAAGCACCTGGCGGGCGCTCCGCCCCCATATCAACCGGCCGGGTCCGATTTTGCGTTCGCCGCTTTCGGCGGGCGCGGATGTCCACAGTTGGTCGGAGAGCGCGCCAAAGCGCCGCTGGGCGGCTTCGCCTCCGACCAGGCTGACCAGCCGTTCCGCCTTCGCGCCAAGCACAGTGCCGCCCTGCCGCAGAATCTCCTCAACCTTCTCCAGCGCCGCCAAGGACAGCACTTTATGGTCCGGCAGCATCAACATCCGATAGTGAACTCCACCCGGCACGACAATCCTGCCGTCCACAACCTTCAGTTGCAGCAAAACATCTTCGTTCGTCACGTCATAGTCATATCCGGGCAGCGCGCCTGCCGGATCGGATTCCTTGAACGGAAAGATGTTTGGCACATGGTCGCCATAGTAATACAGCACGTCGGCGATGAACCGTCCCTGCTGGAGCAGATACTGCGTCCGGCTGATGTAGTTCATGAATGCATCCGAGTGATTCCACCAGGTGACCTGCGGGTTGACATGGGTGCCGGCAAAATACTCCTGCCCCGGCAACCCCATTTCCTTGGGCGAACAGGTGAACGTGTGAAAGAAAACCATGTTCAGCCCCGAGCAGTATTCATGGTCCATGCTCGGTTTCTGCGATTTCCAGAGGACATCATCCCAGTGCGGTCCGACCGAAGTAAAGCCTTCGGCGCCGACATATTTCTTGCCGTAGATATGCGCCGCGGATGAAGCCTGCTTGACAAAAAAACGATCCCGGGGGGCTGGCCGGTGCGGCGATGGCACCCAGAATTCACTCATCACGATATCGCTGTACTGATAGTTCTTGATGCCGTCAAACGGCCCCGCGTGCGGCCCGGCCGATTCGGGCATGATCCCCATATTGTAACGGGCGGCGCAACCGGCATAAACCTTGTAGTGGTTCTCCGCCATGCAATCTCCCAGCGTTTTCCTGAAGTCCGCCAGAAAGGCATTGCTGCTTTTGTGGTCGCCAACAATCCGACCGGAAAACACCGGCAAATACGGAATCGGATCATGGCCGCGATATTTCTTGAATTCACTGGCAAAATCCGGACTCCAGTTCGTGCCGTCAACTTCCCAACTGTCCGTTTCCAGATGTGTCAGAACGGTTCCCGCCAGCGGGCCGGCCATTTTCAGCAGCGGATCAACCACCTCAAACCAGTACCGGTCGAACGCCTCCTTGCTGAGATAGTCAATCACCAGTCCCTTCCAATCGCCGCTCGATGTGGCGACATGCGAACTGGCGATCGTATATCCAAAGCGAAGGATGGTCCAGCGTCCCGCGGGAATCTGCCATTGCAGCGTGCCGTCGGCATTCATATGCCCGGAAATATTTAGAATTTCTTCGGGCGACACGGGCGCATCGTTGGGCTGATCCGGCTGACTTTTCAGCAGGAATCGCGTGTCCGGCGCCGACCGCCCGACTCTCTTCAAAGAGGCTTTGAAGTGAAGGTCGGAGATGGGCTGAGCGGAAACACCGCCAGACATCGGGTGTCCTTCTTTATTCAAAGCGACAAGGCGGCAGAGCTGCACATTCCGGGGCGAGGCGGGAAACTGCGGATCATATGACTCTTCAAAGACGACCCGAAACGTCTTGCCCTCAAGAGGATCAAACTTCACTTCATTGAAACCGTCTTTAAGGCTGAAAAGCTTGCTCTCTTTTCCGCTGTCCGGGCAGATCATCCGGCATTTTTTCGGACCATAGCCTTTGCGGCCTTCGATCCTTAAGATGGCAACGACGACCTGCTCTTCAAATGTCAGTTGCAGCCATTCCGGTCTCCCCGCTGCGGGCCCCTCTCCCGGAGCCCGTCCGGAACTGACCCAGAAGGTGCCGGAATCTCCGTCAACCGCTCTTTCAGCCGGAAACTCATCCCTTTGCGAACTGGATTTCAGGGTGAACAATTTTTCAATCGCTTTTTCGGGAATCGCCAGCACGGCGATATCCGTATAGCAGTTACTCCGGTGCTTCGGCACGGGCAACTTTGCATCACAGGCACCGGGACCTTCAATCCTGGTCTCGGACCAGGCCAATTGTTTGGCGGCAAACTCCGGTGTCACATTCGGACCGCCCAGATTCCATCCGCTTTGTATCAGCATCCCCATCTTCAAATCCAGCCGCTGGGCCTCCCGCAGCGCATGCATAAAAAGTTCGGCTTTTTGCAGATTATGATCGTCGAGCCGTCAGGCGCACTTTTTCGCTTTCACGGGGGGGGGCGGCGACTTCCTGACGAGATGCAGCTCGTTCCGCGAAAGCAACTCCCACGGCACCTCCTCGCCTCCCGCCACGCCCAGGGCCGCGTCGGGGTCAAACCTTGGGCCGCGTCGTGAGTTTTTTCGAGCACACGTTAGTTTAATCATGAGTGTTTTCGAGTTGACTCTAAAACGCTCATGTCTTATCATGACGCTTAAATGGAAGAAAAACGTTATATAAGTTCCTTTGTTGAAGAAGATCTCGCCAACCGAATGGTTTTTATTGGCGGTGCTCGTCAAGTTGGTAAAACCACGCTTGCGCTCTCTTTTCTGAGTGACGGCATGAAAGAGAAGTCACCGGCTTATCTGACATGGGACTCTCTTGCGGATCGTGAGAACATCCTGAAAGCCCGTCTGCCGGCAAATCAGAGACGGATTATTTTGGATGAGATTCATAAATATTCTGAGTGGCGCAATCTGGTTAAAGGTTTATATGATAAAAACAAAGCGGATACCTCCTTTATTGTAAGCGGTTCTGCACGGCTCGATTATTACCGCAAGGGGGGCGACTCTCTGCTGGGACGGTATCACTATTACCGGCTGCATCCGCTCTCCATCAGGGAGTGCGATCAAAAACCCGATCAAGCCCTGGTGGATCAACTCTTGCGATTCGGCGGATTTCCAGAGCCGTTTCTATCGGGCAGTGAACGTTTCTGGCGCCGTTGGCGGCGGGAACACACAGCCCGGGTGATTTATGAAGATTTGAGGGATTTAGAGCAGGTTAAAGAAATCTCTAAACTGGAGTTGCTTCTGAGTCATCTCCCCGCGTGTGTCGGTTCACCTCTTTCAATTAATCAGCAGGCAAAACAGTTACAGGTTGCGCATGCTAGTGTTGATAAATGGATCACTGCTTTTGAGCATCTCTATATTGTTTATCGGATAGCGCCGTTTGGCACCCCGAAAATAAGGGCTGTCAAAAAGGAGAACAAGCTCTATTTCTGGGATTGGTCCGCGAACGCAGATGCGGGTGCCCGCTTTGAGAACATGGTTGCGGGGCACCTGTTGAAATACTGCCATTTTATCGAGGATACTGAAGGCTATGATATGGAGCTGCGGTTTATCAGAGATACTGATGGCCGGGAGGTTGATTTTGTGGTTTTGCGTGACAGTCAACCGCTATTTGCGGTTGAGTGCAAAACAGGGGAGCGTAACCCCTCAGCAGCCTGTGCCTATTTCAGAGAGCGCACCGGCATACCTCTGTTTTATCAGGTACACTTAGGCGCGAAGGATTACGGCAATGAAAAAACCGGCACCCGCGTTCTGCCTTTTATGCTTTTTTGCCAGGAATTGAATCTTCCATAAAAAACGTAACAGACCGGAGATGCGCATTGCAAAGAGAGCGCAGAAGGATCAGCGCTCCTGTGTTTGCGAACACGAGCAGGCCTTTGAAAAACGCGTCTCCCGCACCGGTGCGCGCAGAGAACAGCAGTCCTTGCAGCGGGGGAGAGAGCGACCGCTGCAATGCGCTTCCCTGCCTGCGGCAGGCAGGCGGCTTTGAGGCGTTACGTCAGGTGATCCCTGATGATCTGCAACTGATGCGTCAGGTCGTTGATCTCCCGCTGCCAGAAGGCGTCGGTATCCCACTCGGGGTACATGCTGCGGAATTTATAGTCGTTGATCTGCGTGCTGCACCAGGCCAAATAGTAAATGATCCGCATCGCGCGCAGCGGTTCGATAAGTCTGAGGGTATGCTCCTCGAAATCCCCGAACTGATTGTGGCCGGTGAGCAGCAGATTCAGCTCATGCCGGCAATTTTCGGCATGGTCCGGCAGCAGCAGCCACATGTCCTGGACAGGCGGACCGACCATCATGTCGTCAAAATCAATGATCATCAGTCCTTCGCCGGGCCTGTTGAGCAGATTGCCGCAATGGCAGTCGCCGTGAATCCTGACAAACTCAATACCGGTGAACAGGTCGCATATCCGATCGAGTATGCGTGATGTGACATCCTTGAAAGGCTGTTGCTGTTTTTGCGTACCTGTCCGACGAAGTACAGGTGGGCAGGAGCGGCCACAATGAACCGGTAGGAGGGGAATGCTGCGGTTAAGATTCCAGAGGGGATCCGATAGCCTTCGGATACGGGAAGACGATCAGGCGGACGGGTGTAGGGGTCCAGGGAATTTCGTAATGAAAAAGGTGTGTAGATTGAGGAGTTGAATAAGACATCAACGGCATCAGAAGGAGAAGAGGCCGAGACGTTGCAAGGGCATGTGAGTCGGGATGAAGATGGAGCATGGCACGGATTCGAGGATTGAGGCAAAGGGTGACCGTGGAGAGGTGTCGGTGTCGGATCTGATCAGGGGCAGAGAACTATGCGGCGAGGTCGAGATGAACCATGGGGAGATGGCGTTGGTCTTCGAGAAAGGAGATGAGCAACTCGAGCATCACGCCGTTTTGCCCGCGAGTTTCCACTGGGGCGGCTCTCGTGTCGATATCCAGACACAGGTCCATGGGAACACGTCCACCCAATCCCTGATGAGGAGGAACTGGTTATACCAGGCGAGGTACAGAGACAGGATGCTGCGCATGTCATCGGGATTTTGGGGGACTCGGATTTGGCGGGTACATTCCTGCTTGAGAGAACGCATGAAGCGTTCGAGAACGGCGATGCTGCCGTATTGGCCGACGGCACCGAATC
>Ga0114946_10000091_pt1 | contig 46887 bp, 37 predicted proteins | sample WalLakDeSediment_FD_88676 | JGI IMG/M metagenome (GOLD analysis project Ga0114946, IMG submission 88676) | Lake sediment microbial communities from Walker lake, Nevada to study Microbial Dark Matter (Phase II) - Walker Lake 11/02/13 Deep Sediment | ecosystem: Environmental > Aquatic >... | reverse complement strand
GTCAAAGAGGATCGCCTGTGCCATCTTGAGAAGTTCAATTTTTTACACGTGGGAAGGAAGGGCGCCATCTTCTCCTCTTTCCACCCCTTTATGGCGGGCACGGGACGCCTTCTTCCGGACCAGCCGCCAGTGGCGGAAGATGTGTCCGTTCAGATTTTGCGCATCGGAGACTTTGCGGCCTTGGGGCTCCCTTATGAGATTACAACGATGAGCGGAAGACGGCTTCGCGATCGGATCAAGCGTGTCATGACTCATCTAGAATACGTGGAGATCAATGCGGTCTCCAACGGCTACATGTGCTACGTCACCACGCGGGACGAATACGCTGTGCAGTGCTATGAGGGAGGACAGAACTGGTTCGGGCCTTACACGTTGAACGCCTTGACCCAGATGTTCTGCGATTTGGGGCGCACGATGGCGACGGGCGCTCCGCTGCCGAATTATGCCCTTCGTCGAGATGAGATCGTGATCACTATGTCCGCCGTAAAAGAGCAGCAGCGTAGGGTAGGGCGCGTTTCCTACGATGCCCCTCCCTCGGGCCATCGTTTCGGCGAGGTTGTTCAAGAACCTTCTGCAAGCTATGAGGCAGGAGACAGCGTGGTGGCCCGTTTCATTGGCGGACACCCCAACAACAGCTTCCAGGATCAGATCTCCTATTTGGCGGTGGAAAGGGAAGAGGATTCCTCGTGGACAGCCATCGCTTGGGACTGGGATCCATCCACATACATCCATTGGGAGACCGAGGGACGCCATGGTTTCCGGGTCACAACGGAATGGATCGTCCCCGAAGATGCAGCAGCTGGACGCTATCGGATCCGTCATATGGGATCCTGGAAAGAGAAAGATTCGGGCAAGATCACGCTCTACGAAGGGATCACGAGGGCGTTCGCGGTTCAGTGAATGTTTACATCGCAGGGACCTCATCTCATCAAACCAGACATCCTTGTTTAAAACGGGAGTAGTTCAGTTTCCGTCCAACGTTCAAGGCCAGAAGCTCGCCCAGGTCTGATCTTAGATGATAGAGGGCTGGCGAGGAGTGCGTGAATCGTCTGGTCGGGTTCAGGGGCGGGCCGACCACCGATCATGAGGCCATGCTCCGGGTGAAGGCTGTCGATCCGGATTCGTTGCCTCGATGGACCGAGTTTCTGAGACAGCGGGGCCTGGTTGTACTGAACAGCGTGAACCATTACGTCGAACCAGCGCATCGAACGCTACGCGGCTGACGCCGCGAGGTTCATGCGCGCCGTTGGGCGAGGAGAAAGGAAACGTGATGAATGCAAAGGCACTTATCTGCGATGATCAACAGAGTTTCGCGCTCCAGGATGTGTTTCTGAAAGACCCTGCCCCCGATCAACTCTCCATTCGGACGCACTACACAGGGGTGAGTATTGGAACGGAATTCGCCTTGATCCGCAACAGAATCTCCTGGGGACCCTACCCGCTGTGCACCGGCTACATGGGCACGGGCACCGTGGAAGCCGTCGGAGCCAACATCGGCAACTTCGATGTTGGGGACACGGTGTACTTTCGGGGCAACGATGCAATGGCATTGGCGGATGGCACATCAGTCAGTTGTGTCTCCGGTGCTCATTGCAGCCATGTTGTGACCCGCCCCAACACAACCCATGGCGTGGCGAAACTAATCCCCGGCGCCGCGATGGACGTGGCGTGCATGTTCGTCATGCCTGCAGTGGGGTTGTATGGTGTCGATATGGTTAATCCGCGCATGGGACAGACTGTGGTCGTATACGGCGCCGGCCTGATCGGTCTTGGTGTTGTGGCGGCCTGCGCGCACCGCGGCTGCGTAGTGATGGCTGTCGATATCAACGAGAAACAGCTTGCCATTGCCATGAAGATGGGGGCTGATCACGTGATCAGCGGAAAGTCCGGCAATGTGGAAGCCGAGGTGAAAAAGATCGCGCCAGAGGGGGCCGATGTTGTCTTCGAGTGCACAGGGATCTCTGACTGCATCGATCCGGCCATCGCGCTCTGCCGCCCGCACGGCAGTTTCGTCTGGCAGGGCAACTACGGCAGCGATCCGGTTTCCATGCATTTTCTTCCCCCCCACGGTCGCCGCCTAAGGATGTTCTTCCCGTGCGATGACGGCTGGCAGCCCTGTCGGCGAGCTGTAGTCAAGAACATGGCAATGGGAGCAGTGAAGTGGGAACAGTGCATTACACATCGCATTCCGTTCACGGAAGCGCCCGCGATGTTTCGGTGCATCAACGAAGAAAAGGATAAGAGTATTGTCGGCGTGGTAATGAATTGGCAGGCCTGACGTCACCGGCCGCATGCCCAAAGGAGGGTGTCTATGAGTACAGTAGTAATCACCGGGGCCAGTGGTTTCATCGGTGACCGACCCAGGGAAACCACTCGTCATGGTCGTAGGCGAAGTATTCCTTGAGGATGTTCTTCAGATGTCTCTCATTCAGAAGGATCATGTGGTCGAGGCAGTCTGAACGGATGGTGACACGCGCTGTTAACGGTCTGCGGGTGTTGTAAGCCGCTTCAATGCCACATAGACGGCGGGATCATCGCGGGCGCCCGCGTATTCGAACGGGATAAACTGGTTTTTGTCTTTGTGCATGAACCCCCACGCCACGCCGTGCGCTACGCAGATCGCAGCGGCCTGCGCGCCTTCCGAGCCGATTTTGTCGTCTTCATTGCAAACCACCGGCTTGCCGTATTGGCGCAACGCCTCGATACGCGCCGGCATATCCGCCAACGCTGTGTTATTGAAATGAATCAGAATGAAATCGCCCGCTTCCACCACGGCTTGCGTCACACGCCCTGTGCCCGTGCCGCCGGTGGTTACCAGCAGGCCGGGATGAACCTCGCGGGCCCGCTGAATCATCTCAACCTTACCCTCGTCCGACTGCATCCATTCGCTGTCATGCCAGTTGCGAAACCCGCTGACGTGGGGCTCGTTGGCGATTTCGAGTATTACATTGGAGAAGCCCTTGTCGAGCAGCCAGCGCGCCACGTTTCCGACCGCTTTTAAAACGGCCTCTCGGCCCTGTAACGCGCGCTCGTGGGAATGCTGGTTTTGATAAAAGCAGCTCAGGATGACGACCGCACCGTGGCGGTCGCAGGCCTCGATAACCTTCCGCACCCGCTCGAGGTAACCGGGCCGCAGCGCCCCGTCGGAGTTGAAGGCCGAATTGACGTTGCCTGAGTAACTGGGCCTGCCTCCCTGGAGGCTGACAGTGAACGCCCGAACACCATTCTCGACGTACTCGGGTATACGCGCTATGAAGGCGCCGGTGTTCGCGTCGGGCTCAAAACCTTCAGGCAAATGCTGCGCCTCTCTGCCGGTGTCTTCGAAAACGGAATTCACCATGCGGACGTTCATAAGTAGACCTTCCGCCGGCGCTCCGGGGTATGTGACTTCGCCGTTGATGTGCCAGCGGGCCTCGATGATCTCCACACGCGTCCGATGTTGATCGCTGGAAGCCGTGATTGGAACAGCCATTCCAAGAAACGAGAGCAAAACGCTGATTGAACTCGCAAAATTACGCATCGCTCCTCCCTTATCCGGCGATCCCAGCCGCACATTTGCCCCAATATCGGGTTCACTGAATATGTACCATTGTATTTCGTTGAAAATAATTCTGGCAAGTCGGGAGAAGGGTCGGATGGCATCTAATAAAAGTCTGAGATGCCGTGGGCGGAGGTGGAACTTTCTTGTTTCGAGCATCCCTTTAAAGTTTGTAAGGCATTGCGTATGATAGCCAAACCAACGCGAGGAGGAATTCCGCTATGGCGTTCAGCTTTTCGGCGCGATTGCTTTGCATTTTGTTTTGCCTGATTACGCCCTTGGCCAACGCCGCAGTTTTTCCCGGCATCGAATGGGCGCAGCGTTCTCCGGCCGCGTTGGGACTGGACGGGGAAGTCCTTGCCGAACTTGCCCAGAGGCTTGGCGGGCGCGGATGCGTCATTCGCGGGGGTTATGTGGTGTATGCGTGGGGCGACCAGGCCGAACGGAGCGATTGGATGTCTTCGGCGAAACCAGTACTGAGCACGCTGCTATTTTTCGCTGTCGACGAGGGCAAACTCGAGGGTGTGGATCACCGCATCGCAGATCTTGGCTGGCCCCTTTTGGAAAAGGACCGCGGTATGACGTTTGCGCATCTGGCAAACATGACCAGCGGCTATGCCCGCCCTGAACCGCCGGGTTCCGCATGGGCATACAACGATTTCGCGATTCAGCTCTACCAGCGGTCGTTGTTCGACCGCATTTTCAATGGACTGCCCGAAGACGTCGCCAATGCCGAAAACCGGCTTGGGGCGATCGGATTTCAGGACGGGGGTCTGGCATTCCGTGAATCAAATCGGCGCATTTCCGCGTCGGTGCGCGATTTTGCCCGGATAGCATGGTTCTGGCGGCACAAGGGAAACTGGAACGGGCGGCAAATCCTGGCGCAAAACTACTTCGATGAGTACATGCGGCCGTGTACGCCGCAAGATCTGCCTCACACGCTTGAGGCGAACACCGACGACTATCTCGGCATAGGCAGCTACGGCGGCGGCTCAGACCATTTTACCAAGTTCGGGGCCGGCATTTACGGTTTCAACTGGTGGTTCAATGACACGGGCCGCCTGCATCCTGATTCGAAAACGTGGCCGGACGCACCCGGGGATACGTTCATGAGCATAGGCGCGGGCGGAAACAACACCGTCATCATTCCGAGCCTCGACCTTGTGCTGGTTAACGCCAAAGGCGACTGGGGTAGAATCGAACCGGGCAACGCGCAGAACAAGTTTAACCGCCATATAAAAGCGCTTGTTGAAGCCGTAAGAATTTTCTAACCGGGCTGACATGGTCTATGATAGGAAATGATCCGGATCGGATCAGTGCACTTGGGTTGAAAGTGTACTCGTCGCGTTTTCTCGAAAGGCAACCGAATCTCGGGCTTGAGTAAAGAATAGGTTGGGAGCTTTCATGGGATCCTGGTTTTCGGCGCTGCTCCTTGTCTTGGGACAGAGCTCGGGCGAATCGTTTTGGTTGAGCGTTCATGACGCGGTACAGAGCCGGGATCATGCCTCTTTGCGGGAGCAAGTTCAGTCAGGGAACATATCCCGAGAGGTGTTGTTGACCGGCGGGCGAAAGGCGTTCCTGCAGGGCTGGGCCGCGGAAGGGATGCTGGATGAGAAAGAGGCTCTCAAAGCATGGGAACGCGCCTCAAGGGATGATGCGTTGCGTCCGTACGCCTTGAGAGCCAAAGCCGGACTCTTCTTGAAACAGGGCAAGAAAGAAGAGGCCTTGGAGTCTTTTCTTCTGGCCATCCAGGGTCCGAACTTGTCTTCTCGTTTCCTGGAACCTTGCCTTCTTCAAGCGGGTGAGTTGGGCCTGAAATTGAAAAGAAGGGAAAACCTTCCTTCCTTGGCCTTGGGGCTGACTTCCATTCGAAGCAATGACAGCGCGGTGCCCAGAATTCTGCAAGAGGCCTTGCGAGAAGATTTGGAGCAAGGACTCAGGGAGCAACTGGAAGATTCTTTGTTACATGATTATCCTTCCAGCGAGCAGGCCAAGACTCACAGTCTTTCCCTGGACATGAAGACGCGTCCTGAACACGTCTTTCAAGCGGCCGTGGTCTTGCGCAGGCACCGCTGTAACGAGGAATCCCTGGCCTTGTTGGAATCTATCGAAAACCATCTTCCGGAATCCATGAAAAACGATCGAATCGAGCTGAGATCTCGACTTCTTTATGCCTTGGGAAAGACCTCGGACGCCATAAATCTTCTCGAGGAACATCTTTCCCAGGATGTTCAGCCCTCTCCTGTACTGTCCCTGCTGCTTCCAGCATGGCTCGAGGAAACGGGACAGATTGAAAAGGCCATTCTGTCCTACAGGGATTGCCTGAAAGGCGCGGAGGAGATGGATTTTGCCTGGCAGGCCCAATGGAAACGCATGGAAATCCTGCGAAAAACAGGTCGAGAAATTCAGGCGGATGAAGCGCTGGAAGAGATCGCTCGGAAGGCTACAAGTCGATGGCGTGCTGAGGCATTGTGGAAGCTATGCATAGAAGATCTCAAGAAAGGTTCTTCGAGTGTAGATGTCCTGGAAAACAGACTTGAGGCTTTGGCCGGGCTATCGGAGCGACCGCTAAGCGCTGCGCGCGCTTGCCTGTTCCTGGCCAAGACAAAAGAGGAAGAATCCTGGGACTGGTTCGAACGAATCAAAAAGCTCCAGCCCGCGGGATGCTATTTCTATCATAGGGCCCTGGATTTGGCTGGAGAGAGGGGGGATGGGACCCGGAACGTGAATCTATACCTCGAGAAAGGTCGAGACGAAACAGGGCTCTCGTTTTCAAAGATCTCAGACCGGCTTCAATCCGGGCCTCCTTTGGACTCCATGGGATTCGTTTTGCCTGAACCGGCGCGTTTCTTCTGGATGACCGGGATGTGGGAGCTAGCGGTAGAAGCCATGGAGGGGAGCGGGCTGGACAAGCGAGAAGGGAAGGATCTCTATCTGCTTCACTCTCTAAAAGGAGCTGGGCTTTACCACGAAGGAATTCTCCTGGCGGATCGGATATCGAGCAGGGGATTGCGGGGGCAACTCCTGAAAGAACTATATCCTGTCCATTTCGAGGAATATGTCTTTCCTCTGGCGGCAAACCATGGTTTGGATCCCAGGCTTATCTGGGCTGTGATACGGGAGGAAAGTCGATTTCATTCCAGGGCTAGATCGCCGGCTGGGGCCATGGGTTTGATGCAGATCATGCCCGCCACCGGAGAATGGATCTGGGAAAAAAGAAGAGAGGGAAAAGGCCGAATCGATTTGACGGATCCGGAAATCAATATCTTCATGGGTATATGGTATGTGAAATATCTTCTGGATATGTATGATGGTAGTCTTCCATTGGCCATAGCCGGCTACAATGCGGGTCCAGGTCGTGTGAAGCGATGGATACGAGAATTGCCTTGCGATGATGTGGATCTGTTCATCGAGAGCATTCCTTTTCAGGAGACCAGAAGATATGTTCAGAAGGTCCTTGGAAGTTATACTCTGTATTGTGCTTTGTATCCGAGATGAAGAACCATGAGTCAAAACAATCTTGCTTGCCCGGATTTTATGGAGTGTTCGTTTAGTTTGGGTTCAATGAAGTCGAAGGATTCATGCAAATCCAACGCGGCCCTTCCCCGGCATCTTCCCAAGGGCGAGGGAGCGAAGAATGGGTGCGAAAAACGTAAATATTCAGTGAAAGCGATCCAGAGATCAACCGTCGTGGGAAGAGGAGACAGAGATGCTGTTCTCTCACTTCCTTCCTTCGGTGCATTGGAATGCCGTGATACGTACCTTGGAAGTGAAAGCCCCTCCCACGCCGAATACATATTCGGCATCTGGGAGGGGCTTTCAAACCGTTCGAAAACAGCATCTCTGTCTCTTCTCCGCCAAGGGCTGCGTTTGGATCGGGTTTACTGAATATTTACCGAAAAACTACATGTAAAATGAAGAGAAGCGAAGATGGACGAGTCTAAACCTTAAGCGTGGTACCATGAAGGAAAACTGTATCTTACATCCATCGGTGTAGAAGGGAGCGCTTTACATGCCAGAGCAGTTCCTGAAAGCAGGTTTTGTGGCTCTCGGGGGCGCTGGAAGCGCCATGGGTCTCGTATTCCGGGAGAAAGGATATCCTTGTATCGATATCGATGTGGATTCGGTTCAGGGAAGCGGCCATTCCAGGATTTCCTTGCTGGGAGGGCCATGGGATGAAGTCTATGTGCCGGAACAGGTGCGACAATCTTTGAACAGCCAGGCCGGGGCTATTCGTCAAAGGGTGTCTCAATGGGTAGAGGATGAGGCTCTGGACAGTCTGGTGCTGCTGGGTGGCTTGGGGGGCCGAACCGGCATGCATCTGGCGTCCCTCCTCTCTATTCTGGAGGAGTTGCCCTTGATTCGTTTGGTGGCCGGAGTCGTGCCCCATGATCTGGAGCACCCGTATTCCAAGGCTCGGTCGGTCGAAGCTTTGGCTGGCATTGTCGCCCAGGCTCCGGATTCGTTGATTCTGGTGGACAATGCCCAGTGGTTCAATCGGTCCCATCTGACTGAAGATGAATTGGGCTACACGGAAGCGAACAGGAGATTCGCATCTCAGTTCGAATGCGCAAACCGATGGCTCGATATGGCCCAGGGGCCATATATCAAGAAGATTCCATTGGAATGGATTCGGGCATTGTTCAAGGCCGGCGGGGTATTGACCTTCGGAGAGTTTGATGTCGAGGTACCGAATCATGGTATGGATGCTCAGGACCTGGTGAGAAAATGCAGGGATTTCTGGAGATCCCCTGGCGTTCTCATGCCATTGGATGAGGAGCCTCAGACCTTGTTTTTCCTTTGCGCTTTGGAGGGAGATGAATCCTTGGTCGAGGGCTGCATCGGAGATCTGGCATTCCAATTCTGCGAAATCGTGGGAGAGCAGACAGGCGCGTATGCTCATCTTGCTCTTTTCGGAGGACCAGATTCAAAGAAGATTCGTGGCAGAGTGCTCCTTTCCAGTAGCACCCTTCCCGGTCGCGTGGAAGGTCTCATGAGTCAGGCGGCCAGAGAGGCCAAACTCTTGCGGCATAGAGCGCGACTCTTGCTGCCCAGTATCCACGAGGACGATCGGAGGATGATCCAGGAGGCTGCCGCTGAGGGAGGCGGCGCTGGGGATGAAAAGGGAACAGCGCTTCCATCCCGCGGTGGGGATCGGACTTTGGAAGATGATTTGATGGAATATTCTCGCCTTGACGCTGAGGAGACTCAAAGAAGCGAAGAAGCGCCGGACTTTAGCGTGCAGGAAGAAGAAGCCGAAGAATCCTATGAAGAGGTTGGATTGCCAGAGGAAGAAACATTCCTTGAGGATGAAAACTTCCTGGATGATGATCTATTCGGGGAATTGGAAGAGGAGGAAGGGCTCAAGGAAGAAGCAGAGGTGGGAATCGAAGAATTTCTCATAGAAGAGCGAGAGCCTGAAAGAGAAAAGGAAGAAGAGATGGGAGCGGAAGGAGGAGGAGGAGGAGAAGAAGAAGAAGAAGTGGCGAAAGAAGAGCTTGGAGAAGAATCAGGAACGGAAGAAGAGGCATGGGACGTGGGGGAAGAGCTTGGAGAAGAGGAAGAGAAAGCAGGGATCGTAAGGGAAGAGGAAGATGTCGAGGAGGAAGAACTGGAAGATGTGGAGGCAGACAAGATTTTTGCCGATATCAACCAGTTTCTGGACGACACGGGTGAAGGTTTTCTCGATGGACATGACCTTCTCGATGATCCGGTTTTGGATAAGCTCTTGGACGAGGAGAATCTGGGATTGGATGTCGATGTCGATATAGAAGACCTCCTGGATGAAGAAGATTCGGAAAGGGAGTCTGGAATTGACATCGATGATTTTCTGGAGGATTTTGATCGGCCCAGGGCACCTGGCCGGTTCGTCGAGTCTTCTTCCTCGGGAAAGGGGTATTTCGATATCACGGTTCCCGAAGCGGACAATGTGATATCCGAAGAGGAACAAGTAATCAATCTGGATCATGAAGGAAATGCGGAACAGAAAGAGAACCCGGAACAGGATGAATTGACCGAGAATACTACAGATCCACTCCTGGAGGAGACTCCTTCATCCGTGGAAGAGGAAGAAGAGGAGGTAGAGGAGGTAGAGGATTTTGTCTCCCAACCGGAAGCTTTGTCTGAGCCTCTTACGACCGGAGTCCATTGGACCGGAGAATGGGCGGAGATCGCGGAGGATCTGAACGTGGCTAATCCTCCTCCGATTCGTATGGATGCTGTCTCGCGCTTGCTCAAAAAACTAAAGGATTCCGATTCAATGATTCGTCTGAAAGCGCTTCGGCTGCTTTGGGAGGCCAAAGGGTTCAAGATCTGGCCCAAGGTCACAGAAATGTTGTCCGATGAGGCCGAAGCGGTGAGAGGTCTGGCCAAAGAAATGTTGCGAAGGGAGCGTGGTTGATGCATCGCATTGGAGTGGGTGTTTTGGGCGCGGGACTGTGGGGAGAGACGCATGTCAAGACCTATTCAGCGCATCCTTTTGTCGATCTGATTGGGATATGTGATGTAGACGGGAATAAGGCCATGAATCTGGCCGGTGTATACGGGGCCAGAAAAGCGACGGATAACGTCGAGGATATTCTGGATGATTCTTCGATCCACGCGGTGAGTATCGCTACGCCAGACTTTGCTCATTTTGAATTGGCTATGCAGGCAGCCAAGGCAGGGAAACATATTTTGGTGGAAAAGCCTTTGGCCATGACCGTCGAGGAATGTGAACAGATCCTTCAAGTCGCGAAGTCTTCTGATGTAATTCTTATGGTGGATTTTCATAACAGATGGAATCCTGTTTTTGCAAGGGCCCGAGACGCGATCGTCGCCGGCGAGATTGGGGATCCTCTTCTCTTCAACGTTCGACTGAACGATGCGCTTTTCGTTCCCATGGAGATGCTGAGCTGGGCCTCCAGAACCACGGTGGCCTGGTTTGTAGGCAGCCACACGGCGGACCTGGTTCGTTTTCTTTTTGATGACGAAGTGCAACGAGTGTTCGCGGTGAAACGGGAAAGACTTCTTCGCGCCAAGGGGATTCAAACTGCCGACTTCTATGAGGCCATTCTGGAGTTGTCCAAAGGGGGGGTCGCTGTGATGGAAAATTGTTGGATTCTGCCCAACAAGACCCCGAATCTGGTGGACTTCCGGGCTGAATTGATCGGCAGCGCAGGCGCTCTCTATATGGACCTGAGTCACCATCGAGCCTTGGAACGGTACACCGAGAAGGATGCCGGGTTTCAAGATGTGCTTGTTATGCCCCGGGTTCAGGGACAGTACGTGGGTTTTGCCTACGAGAGCATTCGGCATTTTGTGGATTGCGTGCTGCAGGGAAGAACACCCCTGGCTTCCGGTTGGGATGGTCTGCAGGCTACCAAGATTGTTCTTGCCATCGAAAAGTCGGCCGAATCGGGTCAGCCAGTGAATCTCGAATAGGATTGATCCGCTGCCAGCCGGGAAACACCATGGCTGTCTTCAAAGAAGAGGATCGAATCCGATAGTTCTATGACAAGTTTTAGCAGTGAAGCTCCGGGAGTCAGGAGGTAGAAGAGAGTCAAGGACGACTGGCCATTCGAGGGCATTCCAGCCCTGCCCAACAGGGCTTCTATTCTCATCCTCGATTCCTCTGTCATGGCGCGACCTGGATCCAGAAAGAGGAAGACATCTTTCCCCTGGCTGAATGCCAAGTGTTCCCCCAGGGCAACAGCTTGTTCTTCCAACAACCCCAGGGTGCAATAGGGGTCTTCCTTTTCGCATAAAAGCAGAGTCATGCGGGCCATAGGACTTGTTTCCGTGTACAAATGGACAAGGTCGGTTTTCTCCTGGGGAGAAAGTTCACCCCGGGCCAGGATCGTACAGCAGGATGGATCCATATTCATGAGAGAAGAGAGCAAACGTTGAGCTCCTGACCAGAGCGTGTCTCTTTTCTCGGCCAAAAGAAGGACGCGCGATCCAGCCATCAAGGGGAGTTGCTGATCCAATTCGGGAACATGAGTAAAAAGCTGCCTTCGCGAGGTAGACCTGTCCATCATTGCCTTAGGAATGAGGCTAGAAGTCTGCGCGTGATCCACCATGGGTTCAGGTAAAGAATCCAAGGGTTTGCCCGAGCCATCCAGGGCTCTGCCCAGGACATCCAGAAAGACTGGCCAGCAAAACGATGCGTCTAGTATTCGAACCAGCGCGTGAGCTTTTGAAATCCCCGTTGGTTCGTCCAGAAGATCGGCTGTGACTCGATGGTTCCAGACAGTCTTGACCAGGCCTTGACAGCGATGACCTTGTAGGTCAAATACCTCGATCAAGCTGCCAGGGCGGCATGGGGACAGATCTTTTACTACGACTTGACACTGTGTCAACTCCAGAATGGATGAGGAAGCCACGGAAATAATAGAAGTCTTCAAACCGTCACTCCGATAGGTTGGAATGGAAAGCCAAGAGAGATATCGCGCCGATTCGATTCAACCCTCCAAGACATTCCACCCGGCCGCTGCATGAAAAGAGATCTCTTGCGAGGGATCGAAATGGATATCTGCCCGTGGTCAATCGATCCATCTGCTTTCTCAAGAGATTCCAGCGGGCCAAGTCATCCATGACGAGAAGAACCGAATGTCCCATATCCCTGAAAAACTCTGCCAAACGCATGCCCGTAAAAGGTGCGAGTTGTACCTGATTCTGTGTGATGCTTGGTGGTGCTATGACCCAGATCGTCTTTGGGAAGGGGGTCGAGGCTCCACCTCCCAGAGATTCAATGGCATCGATATATTCAGCCACTTGAGCGATTGGCAGACCACAGCAGACAATGACGACCGCATCAAAAGCGTGTTGACCCAACAACGAAGCCACCGCTTCCATGCGTTGTGGAAAAAGGAGTCCTTGTGCTTCGATCATGCCTCCCTCTCTCAGGGAACAAGAATGATGGCATATTGTATAAGTTGGATCACCCAGAGCAAGGCGAGAGAGGATCGGGCGAGGTGTCCGTAGGGGCCAGTGATTCAGCATGGAGATGCTTTGGCCCTCTTTCAGGACGACCAGATTTCCTCCAGCAGTTCTTTCCCCGCTATGCACCCGTTGAATGGTTCCCGTGATTCCGGGAGGGGACATCACCTTGTAGCGTATCGATCCTCCATTCTTGGCATCACCAAGGATAAGCCCCGGAGAGACCTGATCTCCTACCAGGACTTGAGGAGCGAAATACCAGGTCTTATTCAAGTCAATGGAATCATTGGAAGGTGAAGTCTTCGTGGGTGTGACGGATGCGTTTAAGGGACGCAAAAGCGCGTCGAACCGCCGTCCATCCAGGCCGGGCCCCAAGGGAATAAAGATTGGCTCCTGGAAAGTCTTGACCTTGGAACCAGTGAGCAGGTCTGACGTCTCGTCGTAGACAGAGACCAAGGCTCCTTCCTCGAGATGCGCGAGAATCTCGCCAACCGCTTCATTTTCTCCTATTTCAACCCTGCATCCCAGGGAAGAATCTGTCATTCCGGATACCAGGACCAGTCCCCTGTTGAGACCTATAACAAGACCTTCTTTGGGGCAACATTCTTCAGGGATTTTCGATGAATCGTCCGTATGCACCACGGTTTTCCTCTTTACTCGATCGAGGTTGCTTCCGTTTGTTCGGATGGTTTCTGTTCCAAGGGTTCTTCAGGTTCTCCAGGGGCTTTCTGATTCTCTTCCTCCTCTTCTCCAGGTCTTTCCTCAAAAAGAAGATTTGACAGATGGGGAAGGGATTCCTTCCAGAGGGTGTCGAGGCGTGTCTCGATCCTGCCATCGCCCAAAAAACGACCATCTGCGCTCAGCATCAATAATCCACCCTGGATCGATTCGTCTATCTCCAGATCATAGGTGATATTGTGTTTCTTCAAGAGTCCCTGGAGTCTTCGCTTGTCCCTGCTCGTAGCGATTACCTTGACCGAAGAGGAAGAATCGATGCCTACCGCTTTGGCAGATTCTAAAAGGATTTCTTTCAAGGCATCTTCGTATAAAGGCTTTTCGATCCAGTTTTCGAGATCCTTCCAGACATAATCCTTGACCTTTTTCAGTGCGCATCCCTTGGCCTGGATCAGGTTTCTTTTGAGTTCCAAATCTGTTCGGTTTTGGACGAGGCGCTTCTCTGCCTCGATCTTTTCTTGGCTTTCTTGGGCTCGCTGCTGTTGTATGAGCTTGGCCTGTTGTTGTGCTGCAGAGAGAAGCCGACGGGCTTCCTTCTCCGCTTCATCAAGAATGGATTGACATTCTGTCCTGGATTGTTCGCGTAGGGCGTCCAGAAATTTCTTTTCGCTCACAACCCTCTCCTCCACAGGCTTCCGATCCAAGAAGGTTTGTCTTCGCTTTCTACCGCGATCCGTCGCAAAACGATCGGATGGAAGCTCCGATTCAGGGATTGTGTCAACCCTGGAACCTTCTCTTGAGGAACACGTAGTCGTAACGTTGTGGCATATCTGCCCACGAGGACGTTTATGAGACCTTCCAGGATACGGATCCTTTCCACGCAATGACGACGTAGGGACGCGATTCGAAGAGGACTGATCCCTGCTATGTTTCCCCCTTGAATGTCTTTGGTAAGTTTTTCGATTTGTTCCAACACAGGTCCTTCGCGATGGTTCTCCCCAGAATTAAGGGAGGCGAAACCCATGACTTCGATTCGATCCAGGATGGTGAGGGATCTTTTCAAACGTTGGAGTTCTTCTCGCCTTGCAGGGTTGAGGGCGACCCCCTTCATACTGGAGGTTTCTTCTCCCTCCATGGACATCAACTGAACGCTATTCTCGTCATGGAGAAGGAGCGAAGCCACCAAATCTTCCAAGAGCTCCACCGGAGCCGAAACCTCAATCACACAGTGTACGGACACAGTCTAACGCTTCTCCTTCAAAAATACTCGAGCATAGATGTAAGCACTGGCTTCTTTGAGGCGCCGCTGGGCTCGTTGTTCCAAAGCCATCGCCTGGATTTTGGATTCGGCGATCCGATCCTCTTGCTCCTTCTCCTCAGATTCTTCCAAGTCCTCTGTAACGGAGCTGGCGAGTCTCTCGGCTTCCTGTTGGGCCTTCTGCAGGATCTGCTCTGCTTGATCCCGGGCTTGGGACTGAATGTCCATGGCCTTCTTTCTGGCCTGACAGAGATGAACGAGAAGCTCTTCTTGCGCTTGGGAAAGCGTTTTCAGAAAAGACTCCTCTACCGGTGAATCCTCGACTTCCATATCACTCCCCTGGGAATTTCCAGCAAAAGTAAACAGATAAAATAGTGCAAAGATATGCCTTGTGTCAATCATCTTATCAGATCAGGGGGAAAAAAATGAGAAAAAGATGATTCTGTAGCACAAAACGGAGCAAAACTTCTGGGTGGACGGCCGAAGAAGCCCTTTTCGTTCGGGTATAGGATAGCTTTCCCTTCTATGGTATCCTTGAGTGTATGAAAGGGGAAAATAGCGCGAGGGATTGGAGATACTGGAGCTTGATGATGTTGGTGGCCGACTATGTCGCTACAGGGGCTGCTGCTTCTTTGGGGATCGTTTATCTGCCCCGTTTTCGAGAAATATTCGAGACATTGGAATCCAAGCCCATGAAATCTTTGGATTTCTTCTTAGAGCTTCCTGCTACCCTCTATTTTGTGGCTGGAGTATTGCTTGTATTCTTCTTGTTATCGAAAGAAGTGTTTCTTAAGAGCAAAAAAGCTACTGTTGGGATCAATGTGGTGGTGGGAATGAGTCTTCTTGGCTTCATGAGCTTGCTGCTTTTCCTGATCAGAATTCAGATGAGATCGTTCTGATCAAAAGGGTTTGAGTCTCTTGGCGATCCCGGTCTGGGCTTGGATCAAAGGGAGCTAGCAAGTGGGGCGTGAAGGGTCTAGGCAGGTTCAGGGGCCGAGCATGAGCCAAGACGTTCACTCGTTCCTCGCCCCGCAGGTATCCATTCTCGGCCAGATTGGGGTCACTGAAAGTTTACGAGTTTGATGTGTGAAAAAGGGAACCAAAGCGTGCCTGATGCGTTTTATTGGTTAAAGGAAACATTAAGGATCCCCCACTCCTCTTCACCACTGCCTCCTGGAGGGGTAGCCTGCAACGGCTGCCCCTCCCTTTTTATGTGCGCCCGACAGGGCGCACTCGCTTGGAGGTGCGATGGTAATGGGACCATCCAGTCCTCTGCGGACCCGGCAAGGGGATCCGCGAGAAGACTGGACATCCATGGCCAAGGATGGCCTCTTTTTGGTTGTTTATGAGTTGGAATTCGTAGATCATCAGATCGAAGGCCCTCAAGCAAGAGGAGTCCTGAGACGTTGCCTGAAAATTTACTCGGGATCGGCAAGGGTAAAATAACGTTTGTTTTCCCGCTCCGTCTGTTGGATGAGGCCTTGCCTGAGAAGCTGTTGAAGCTCTTTGAGAACCTCGTGTACGTGTACGCCAAGCCCGAGGGCGATGTCCTGGCCTGTGCAAGGCCTTCTCTTGAGAAGGCCGAGGATGTCGTCCGGATCTAGCCCCGATATCCTGTCCCTGGAGGACTTCTGAAAACCGGCAATGATCTTGACATTTTTTCCCAGAATATCCCGAGCCCTGAGCAGCACTTGTTCATCCACGGGTTGAACATGGGATTCAGCCGGAGGTCTCACCGCGGTATTGATGTGGGTCTGATCCGGGCAAATCTTTTCTATGATTTTTGCCATGGCTTGAAGCTCTTCATCGGAATCGTTCACTCCCTTGACCAGAAAGACCTCCAACCAGAGACGACCTTTCCTCTCCTTCGCTGTTTCGATGAGTCCCTTTATCATGTCTTCGAATCGAATCTCTTTACAGGGACGGTTTACGGCGAGGAAGGATGGATTTGTTCCGGCATCCAGGGAGGGTATCAACAGGTCTGCCTTGATCGCTTCTTCTCTCACTTCAGAGAGATATAAAAGAGATCCATTGGTCAAAAGCGCCACAGGAATATCCAAGGATTCTCGAAGAGAATCCATAAGTTTTCCCAATTCCTTGTGCAAGGTAGGTTCCCCTGATCCGGATAAGGTGATGTAGTCAGGAGAAGGGCCTTCCTCTAGTTTTCTCTTTACCAGATCTACAAGGCCGTCCATGGGCAAGTAGGTCTTCCTTTCCACGGTTTTGCAGGTAGTCTTTCCCAACTGGCAATAGACACAGTCATAAGTGCATGTCTTGAATGGCATGAAATCCACGCCCAAGGAATATCCCAGTCTGCGTGAGGGAACAGGTCCGAAAACCTGAGATTGATACGAAACAAGGCTCATAGGGGTTCACCGATACCTTTCATGATCGGACACGATTCGCAGCGGTTCCGGATGGCCTGACAATGAGATCGCATGAGTTCTATCATACCCAATTGAATCAAGCCATAAGAGGTGGGCCGACGTGGCAGGGTCGAGAGAAAAGTTTGTTCCATAAGGCGAGAAATTCGATTGCCGGGCAGGGCCGGATGATGAAGCGCGGTTTGATAGGCCCATTGACCTGTATGGCAAACTGTTCCATGAATTGCCACCAAAGCAGGCAATATAGCGTTGAAGACCACGGTTTTAGATCTTTCCTTTCCCAAGAGACGGGGATGATGATCCTGTGCCTCCCTCATGATGAGTATTTGGCAGAGCTGAGCCGCGATTCTTTGGAGATCCGTCGTGGAAGGAGGATGATCCAGGCAGGAGAATGGCTTGGAAAAGGTCTCGATCCAGGATGCCTTACCAAGAAACACTACCAGATCTGCCATGGCTAGAACACGTTTTCGAGGTTTGTTGAAGGGACGAGAATAAGGGGTCTTCCAATCGGATTCGGACAAAATGGCCTTGTTTGTATCCTTTGCGAGACCTGCTGTCTCCAGCAAGGTTTGTTGGATCCTGTCTCTGGCTGTCTTCTCGTCCAAAAGAAATCTGCGAAGAGAGGAAAGTGGAACGGCCATGGCCAGTTCCAACACGGGTCGCCTGCACTTGGCGTATCCCAGAGCCTCAAATATCGCTCTATAGAGGATTTCATCATCTGGCAGACTCCTTCGCCACAGTCGAAGGCGGTCTACCTTGTCCTGGAAACGTATTTTTCCCAAAGCCTTGAAATGATCCAGGAGTATGGCCTGTCTGGGCTGTTGATCCCGCCTGGGACAGAAGCCATGGCCCATGGGCTGGCGTTCTTTCCTTCTTTTCCATTGATCCAGGAGAAGAGGCAAGGGACGGGTTAGATAAGGTTTTACCTCGAGTGTGGGTAAGAGTTGACCGGAAGGGCCATGCAGACTGAGAAGATGGGTGTCATTCTCGTACACTATATGAAGAATCACGTTTTCATATCGAGGATCTTTGCCATGTCCATGACGTATCCAGTCCCTGGTATAAACATGGACCTCCACATCCCCGCGTATCGGATATGCCTTTCCAAAGGAGATTAAAGCTCCCCTGAAATCAGGTCCTTCTTCTCGCGCGGGAATGCCTGGAGAGAGAACATGGACAGAGACGCCTCCGTGAGTGAACAGTGTCGCGGCGGAAAAGGATTGTTCCTGCCAAATGCGACGAATCCAAGGTTCTTTGATGATGCGGCCGGAATGCCTGGTCATGGATTCAAAGGCAAGGCCTGGTATGCGCCCAGAATGTTGCCTCCATGAAAGAAAATGGAGACACCTCCCAGAGCGTAGGCCATTTCTCGATGTTTTTGTGGTTCCACCGCGAAACAAGCGGCAGTAGGAATAGATACCAGGACGAAAGACACCGCGGCATCCGACCAACGTCCAGCCAAGGCCTGTCCTGCCCCGGGCACGATCGCGGAAGCTATCCCATAAAGCGTTCGTTTCACAGGTTTGTCTTTGCGTCTTGTGGCTGGATAAGGATCGACCAGCTTTCCGTTGGGCAAGGAATCATAATAGGGATCAGCCCACGGGTGACATCTTTGAAGCCTGTCCGATGTTCTCAAGATACACATGGGTAATCCTTCCACTTCCGTGGCTTCCAACACATAGGAGGAGCAGGATGGGGAGAAACGACAGCGGTTGTCGAGTTTCTTGGATATCCTTCTCTGATAAGAGCGAATGAAGCGACCATACGTGGAAGCAAGAGGGTTCTTTCGTTTGTTTTGAGAATCTATAGCAAAAGAATTGCCAGAATCGATGACCAAGAACCCAACAAGAACCAATCCAAGGAATCTCCATATACGCATGAGGTCCAGTGTAGGTGTCTTTGGAACACCACGTCAATTGTAAATATTCAGAGAACCCGATCTGTGCCAGGGCTTGATCTCCGCAGGGCGAGGCATGCGTGAATCGTCTTGGCTCATGCTCGGCTCGCTGGAATCTTGATGATGCGAGCCTGGCCGGACAGGGACGGCCCACCCCTGAACCCGGCCAGACGATTCACGCACTTCTCGCCAGCCGGCTATAATCTAAGCTCGGATCGGGTTCACTTGAAGTTTACCCAAGGTGCAGTTTCTCTCGAGCAACTATATGTTGAAAGAGGAGTGCATGTACAAAGATCTCGTTGACATCCATCGAGGAACTTGGTTCGATTATAGGGAGCCAACAATCATTCGGGTTGCAAAGGATCGATGATGGGAGATCTCCCAGACAATCAAGTCAGAGCCATTCGAGTTCCTCTCAAGATCAAGACCGCATTGTTCGTGATCGTACCGATCATCCTGGTGGGGGTTTCTTTGACCATAGTCTTTTGGGTCACCCAGCAGAAGGTGATGATCAAGGATTTTGAGAGGACAGGACAATCCCTTGCATCGGTGCTGGCCAAAATCAGTCGGTTTGGAGTGATGGAGGCCAATGTCAGGGAACTGCGAGGCCTGACGGAGGGACTGACTGCGGATGAGAGCTTTACCAGCGTGATGATTCTTAGTGACAAGGGCAGGGTCTTGGCTGACAATGGAGGCCAGGAGATGCCGGAATATGTGGTCCGGCAGGCTTTGGAGAGTCTGGAGATGCCACCGAATTATTTCCGGACCGAATTCAAGAGCGAAATCACCGGGGAGCGAAGGATCGCTATTTCTGTTCCCATCCTGGGAAGCGGGGAATTGACCCGAACGAAAGAGACATCCTGGCCTCAAGAAGCGCCGATTGCCCCATCTATTCCTGATTTCCCTGGATTTCCCGCAATTCCAGAATCTCCCGCCATACCTGAGGTTCCCGCCATACCTGAGGTTCCCGCCATACCTGAGGTTCCCGCCATACCTGAGGTTCCCGCCATACCTGAGGTTCCCGTTGCGCCCGAGCTGCCTTCAGAGGTATCCGGCACAGTGGATGTCCCGGCCTTGCCGATTTTGACAGGAGAATCTAGCCCACCATTGGTGGCGCCGGATGTCCCCAAGATGGACGATGATCGACGGATGAGGGATGCGCGTACCGGGACGGTGATTGTCTGCGTCAATATGGAAATGATCCTGGAACGTTCTTCGAAGACCCTCCTTACAGGGATTCTAGTCTCCGCCCTGGTGACTCTTGTGGCCGCCGGAATCTCTTGGTTCCTGGCCAATCTTACGCTGAAACCCATCGAGTTGGTTGGCAGCATGCTGAGGGAAATCGCCAAGGGCGAGGCGGATCTGACTCGGCGAATCACCGTCTCTTCGTCGGATGAGATCGGAGACCTTGCCAAATGGTTCAACGAGTTCGTTGAAAGCATTCAGAACATCATTCGTCTGGTGGCTGATACGGCCAATCGGGTGGTGGCCACGGCCGAGGAATTGGGGGCTACTTCGGAGGAAGTGACCGCCGGGGCGCAGGAGATTTCTTCTGCCGTGCATGCTATAGCACGAGGAGTTCTCAATCAGCAGGACCGCGTTCGGGAAACCTCTTTGATCATGGAAGAGATGTCCCGAGCCCTGCATGGTGTGGCCATCGCGTCACAGAACGCCGCTGAGATCAGCAACCAGACTCGAGAGATTGCCAGCAGCAACCGGTTCGATATCGATTCGGCCAATCAAGTTTTGATCGAAGTATCGGATTTCATTCGTTCTTCTGGAGAATCCATCTCCAGTTTGAACGAATCTTCCAAGAAGATTGGAGCCGCGGCCGACGTGATTCGAAACGTGGCTCGCACCACGAACCTGTTGTCGCTCAATGCTTCCATTGAGGCGGCGAGAGCGACAGAAGAAGGCAAGGGATTCGGAGTGGTGGCGGAGGAGATCGGAAACCTGGCCAGGCAGAGCGCTGTGGCTACGGACGAGATCGATGCTATGATCAGGGCCTTGCGACGAGATGTGGAGGGAGTGGTGGAGGAGATGCAGGCGGGAGAGGGACAGATCAGGAATGTGGGTGATGTTTCCGGCCGTGCTGGAAAGGCATTGGAAAGAATCATGGAAGCGGTGGAAGAGGTCGCTGTGACCGTTCAAGAGATTACCTCTTCGATCCAGAGACAGGTGGAAGGCACCGAGAAACTGGTCAGAGCGCTCGACGCCATTGCCAGTGTAGCCGAAGATGTTTCGGCCGGTACGGAACAGGTTTCCGCGGCCGCGGACCAACAGAACCAGTCCATGGAACGCATGTCTACCTCGGCGCAGGAATTGGCCATGATGGCAGACGATTTGCAGAAACTGGTCCACTGTTTCAAGATATGATCTCATCTTACCCGGGGAAGGGAAGTCAGCCGTGTTGGACATTTTGAGGGGAAAGGTTTCCCGGTGGCCCTTGCTCTTCCTCGTTATCTTTGTCTCACATCTGTTTTATGTCATAGCCCTGGGAGGCTTTCAAAAGAGAGATACTGTTCTCTGGGCCTTGATGGATGGCGCGGGCATTTTCCTTTGTCTCTGGATGCTTCAACTGTATAAGCGGTTGATGGATTTGATGAAAAAATCTCATCGTCGAGAGACGCTTTCCTCCCGAATCCTGAAAGAGAAGGCGAATCTTCGCAGACAGACCAGGGAGGAGAACCAAAGGATAAAGATGCTCGTGCAGGAGATCCAAGACCTCAAGAATCAATTGGAGCGGCTTCACCTTGCCAGAGAGGTCCACAGGCTTAGATCGGATTTGAGGGATGGAATGAATGCAACACTTCGCAATCACGCTTGGCAGTTGTCCCAACACCTCGTGGCGGATGAGGTGATTCTTTTCCTCATTGATCCGGACCAAAACAGGCGCCTTTTTCCCAAGGCTCATGTTCGTGCCGGTAAACTGTTAAAAAGCAAAGATCTGGATATTTCCTTGGAATGGTTGCTTCAAACCAGAGCCCCGGAAGCTGTAGAGTACGGGCAAGTCATGATGAGATCGTATGTGGATTCGTCGAAATCCAGGCAGGGAGCTTTCTTTTCTATACCCATTGCCCATGACGGAATAGCCTTGGGCGCGTTGACCGTGGTCGCCAACCCGGAGCGCAGCGAGGAGATTACCCAGGCTCTACAGGAAATCGCGGGAAGCCTGGGATTGCGTATTCATAATCATATGATGTATGAAAAAGCCATTACGGATGGATTGACGCGCTTGTATGTTCATGCCTACTTCGAGGATCGACTCAACGAATTGTTCCAGCTTTACAGGGAAAAGAAGTCCGTTTTCTCTTTGATCATGATGGACATCGATCACTTCAAGAAATTCAATGACACGCACGGACATCAGACAGGAGATGAAGTCCTGAAGCAAGTTGCCCAGTTGGCGCAACGAGCCGCCGGAGATCGGGGGATTGCCTTTCGATACGGCGGAGAAGAGATGACCTTTCTTCTGCCGGGGGTGGATGGAGAGGCAGCGTTTCAATTCGCCGACACATTCCGAAAGGTGATTGAAAGCTATGTATTCAAGGGCGCGGAGGGCACGGACCTGAAGGTTACGCTCAGCTTGGGTGTGGCTTCGACGACGCCTGATTTGGTCGATTCGGCAGAACTGGTGAGTCGGGCAGACAAGGCCTTGTACGAATCCAAGGAGGGGGGGAGGAATCAAACCCGTCGATATGGGGCAACGCGCTTTCTGAACCCGGATCGGGTTCACGGGTAGTTTGCCAGATCACAATCAGCTGCATAAGCCTTGTGAAGGTTGGTCCCTGGGATGTCCATGGGATTGACCTAAAGAGTTCAATCCTCGTACCATACGAGATTGAAATCTACGCAAGCAAGATGACTCCCAGGAGAGGTTCAAATCATGAAATGGCGAATTCTGAGGTTGGCGTTCGTGTTGATCATGGCATGGATTGGATACACGTTGGCTTATCACCTTCACCAATCCGAGGAAGTACAAGTGGCCTTTGCCTTGTGGGGACTGGCTGGAGCCACGCTTACGGTGATTCTGGAGTATCTCCTGGAAAAGATGTCGTTAAAGGGAATGGCTGTCGCTGGATTGGGGCTTTTCGTTGGATTGAGCATGGCCTTTTTGATGGCCAATGTGATTCAAATGGTTTTTTTCCATGTTGGGGATCTCAAGGACAACATGCAACTGCAGCTTCTGGTCAAGGTTCTTTCCATCTTTCTTCTGGGATATCTTGGGATCCAGGCGTTTCGTAGCAAACAGGACGAGTTTTTCTTGCTCAATCCAAGTCTTCTCTTCAAAGGAGTGGAGCGCAACATTTCCATCAAGGTATTGGATAGCAGTGTGATCATTGATGGACGGATCGGGGACATGGCCAAAGTGGGTTTCTTGGAGGGAATTATCGTGGTTCCCCAGTTTATCCTGAAGGAATTGCACGCTGTGGCTGATTCGCAGGATAGTCTGAAACGAAATCGGGGACGAAGGGGGTTGGATGTACTCAATGAGCTCCAGAAGGACGGCCAAGTCGAGGTCAAGATTCACGACCAGGATTACCCCGACTTGACGGACATGGATTCCAAGTTGGTGAAATTGTCTTCCGTGTTGGGGGCTCGGCTACTCACGATAGATATTGGACTGAGCAAGCTGGCCGCCTTGCAGGGCGTGCAGGTCCTCAACATCCATGAGTTGTCCAACGCGTTGAAACCGGTGGTTCTTCCTGGTGAAGTGATTCATATTCAGATCATGAAGGAAGGCAAGGAGCCGGGACAGGGCGTGGGATATCTGGAAGATGGTACCATGGTGGTTGTGGAGGACGCCCGGCACCGCGTCAAGGAGCCCCTTCAGGTGGTGATCAGCAGCGTTCTGCAAACGACGGCAGGCAGAATGATCTTCGGCAAAATCGTGGAGGAGCCTTCGAAACGTCCCAGAAAGGGATCTTCATTGTGACAGGTTTGGCGTTGGGTTTGGTGGTCGCCGCCGGTCGGGCCCGAAGAATGGGCTGTGAGGGGAACAAGCTGTTCTTGCCTGTTCAGGGACGTTCTCTCCTGGTTCATACCCTTATGGCCTTGGCTGAATGCGAGATTTTGGATGCCTTGTGCCTGGTGTGCCGAGAAGAGGAGATTTCCCGAATGGAGCGGGATGTGGTGGCCGTGTGCGCTACCCAGAAGATTCAGGCCGTGATTGCGGGAGGGGTGCAGCGCAAGGATTCCGTGAGAAAAGGTCTTCTTTGGGCCATGGAGCAACAGAGATGGGATGTGGTGGCCATCCACGATGGTGCCCGTCCGTTGATTTCCAAGGAAACGGTGGCTCGTTGCGTTCAGTCAGCGATGGAACATGGAAGCGGGGTGGCTGCCGTGCCAGTCATTGATACAATCAAGGCGGCGAATCCCGAAGGATGGGTCCTTCACACCCTGGATCGAAGCACCTTATGGAACATTCAGACCCCTCAGGCCTTCTCTCTTTCCAGGATTTTGGACTGTTATGAACGGGGAGAAGAGGAGGGTGTGAGCCTTTCAGATGACGCTCAGCTCATGGAAAGATTGGGTCTACCGGTCAAATTGGTCATGGGCGCGTATGACAACATCAAGGTCACGACGCCAGAAGATCTTTCTTTAGTGGAGACGCTGTTAGGTCAAGGACGAGAGGAAGGGAAGGGTCTGTGATGCGGATCGGGATCGGTGTGGATGCGCACCGCTTCGTGAAGAACCGTCCCCTCATTTTGGGAGGAGTCCTGGTGGAGTACGATCTCGGTCTTGCCGGGCATTCGGACGCGGATGTTTTGTGTCACGCTGTGGCAGATTCCCTTCTGGGCGCTGCCGGATTGGGGGACCTTGGATGCCACTTCCCTGATTCGGACCCGTCCTTGGCTGGGATCAGCAGTCTCCTTATCTTGCGCAGGGTGGTGGAATTGTTGAAGGAACGGAACTTGGTGGTGGAAAGCGTGGACAGTACGGTGATATGTCAGGCGCCCAAGATCGCACCGTATCGATCGCTTATGGTGCGAGGAATTGCCGAGGTGTTGCGCGTGAATTCGGGGAGGGTGAACGTGAAAGGTACCACAACCGAGGGGATGGGTTTTGAGGGGAGAGGGGAGGGAATCGCCGCATGGGCGGTGAGCCTGTTGACCGAACCCTGAAGATCCAAGGATTCGTGGCCTCGTTCCTGGAGAGCAAGGGTCTGCTTCCCGAGGGCTCGAGAATCCTGGTGGCCTGTTCCGGAGGCGTGGACTCTACGGCCCTTTTATACATCCTTCATCGACTGGCTCCCGGAAAGAATTGGCGGCTTTCCGTGGCCCATTATGACCATCAGGTCAGAGAATCATCCCGTGAGGATGCTGAGTTCGTGGCTGGAATGGCGAAAAATTTGAGAATCCCCTTCTTTCTGGGTCAAGCGCCCAAGCTGTCCGGAGGTTCCGAATCCCAGTGGCGTGAATTTAGATATCGTTTCCTTTCAGAAGTGGCCAGGGAAAGAACCATCCCATGGGTTGCCTTGGGGCATACCTTGGACGACCAGGCGGAAACGGTGCTTTTGAGGGCGTGTCGTTTCGCTTCCGGGTCCAGGAGTCTGGGAGGAATGAAGGTTCTCAGGAATCTGGGTGAAGAAGGGCCGAAGCTGGTACGTCCCTTGCTCGGGTTGAAAAGGAAGGCCTTGGAAGGGTATCTTGATAAGTTAGGCTTGCCCTGCCGTGAGGATGAGACCAATCGGGATCTTGGCTTTCTCAGGAATCGGGTTCGCCATCGTGTCTTGCCGTTTTTGTCACGGTGGGTGGATCCCAAGGTTTCCGAGCATCTGGCTGGTTCGGCTCGTCTGATGGCGGACGAGGATTCATATTTGGAGGAAGAATGCGCGAAAGAGCGGAATCTCCTTGTGACCGAATCCGCTCAGGATTTCAGTATACATGTGCCAGGGTTTCGATCCCTTCATGTTGCGTTGCAAAGAAGGCTTCTTCGGATGTTGTTGAAATCGGAGACGAGGACTGATTCGTTGGAGCAGGTTCGTCTTTGGATTCTAAGCCAACAGACGAACTTGGCCCATGATTTGCCTCGAGGTCTGCGGGCCTGTAAGGAGGGGGATAAGGCTTCCTTCTGGAGGGAGCAGTTGGACGTCCCGTTCACGCAATTACAGGTCCCCGGTCAGGCATGTTGGGGTCGTTGGCTCCTTCGCGCTGAATACGATGATTCGAAAACGGCGATCCAGGCGGCGAGAGAAAATCCCTGGGTCGCGGCGGTCCGTGCCGATCGGTTGCGGCTTCCTCTACGGATCCGATCATGGCTTCCTGGCGATCGATTTACGCCCCTGGGTATGTGTGGAACACAGAAGCTTCATGATTTTTTCATCAATCAAAAGGTGCCGCGCCGACGTCGGACCAGTGTGCCTTTGGTACTGAGCGAATCGAGCGTAGTTTGGGTGGTCGGACATCGAATCGATGAGCGTTTCAGGGTGGATCATGAGACCCGACGGACCGTGAGAATCACGGCAGAAGAATAGACCCAGCAAAGGGATGGAACATGATGAACGATGGACATGCAAGAACCAAGAGTGGTCTTCTATGGATTCTGATTTTTGGATTATTCTTTGGGATCTATTATATGTACTTTGGCCAGCAGGAAAAAGTCGAGGAGGTAAAAACCGCGAGTTTCGTGGACGCGATTCATTCAGGCGATGTCGTTTCCGTGGTGGTGAAAGGACAGGACGTCACCGGGAAGCGACGGGATGGCACATCCATTCGGGCCAAACAGGATCCGGAAGGAAAGCTGGCCATGGGACTGATGGAAAAATATCCCAAAGTGGATTTCGATTTTCAGAAGGAGTCCCCTTTCAGCGGGGCCATGGCGGCCACGTTGCTGGTGCCTATCCTCTTGGCCGGGGTCATTATCTGGGTGTTTATGCGACAAATCTCTGCGGGCAACAACAAAGCCCTGGCTTTTGGGAAAAGTCGGGCCAGATTGCACGGTCCTGCGGACGAGAAGGTGACATTTGAAGACGTGGCAGGCGTGGAAGAAGCCAAGGAAGAACTCATGGAGATTGTGGATTTTCTCAAGGATCCCAAGCGCTTCGAGCGGCTGGGGGGCAGAATCCCCAAAGGGGTTTTGCTGGTGGGATCTCCAGGTACTGGAAAAACGCTTCTAGCCAGATCGGTCGCGGGCGAGGCAGGGGTGCCTTTCTTCAGTCTGAGCGGATCGGATTTCGTGGAGATGTTCGTGGGCGTGGGCGCTGCCAGGGTCAGGGATCTCTTTGGTCAAGGCAGAAGTCACAGGCCCTCGATCATCTTCATTGACGAGATCGACGCGGTGGGACGGCACAGAGGGTCTGGACTGGGTGGGGGACACGATGAACGGGAACAGACCCTCAACCAGCTTTTGACAGAGATGGATGGCTTCAGTACCGAGGGAGGCGTGGTCTTGCTGGCTGCTACCAACCGGCCAGACGTGTTGGATCCTGCCTTGTTGCGGGGGGGGCGTTTCGATCGAAGGGTTCACGTGGATCTTCCGGATTTGAATGGACGGGAAGCCATCCTGAAGGTTCATGCCAGGAGAATCCAGTTGGAGGATCAGAGTTTCTTGACCAAGATCGCTCGGGGTACACCAGGCTCCTCCGGTGCGGATTTGGAAAATATCATCAATGAGGCCGCCTTACTGGCAGCCAGGAGGAACAAGGAGAAAGTGGGGTTGGATGATCTAGAGGAGGCGCGGGACAAGGTCTGTTGGGGCAGGGAACGGAGAAGCATGATGTTGGAGGAGGAGGACAAACGGATTACCGCGTATCATGAAGCCGGGCATGCCGTCGTGGGACGAGCCGTACCCTTAAACGAACCCATCCATAAGGTGACGATTATCCCCAGAAGCATGGGCATGTTGGGATCCACCATCCTTCTTCCGGAAAAGGACAGACATCACACCTTCAGGGAACAGATTCTCGCGACGATCTGTATGCTCTATGGAGGAAGAGCGGCCGAAGAGGCCGCGTTTGGCGATATCACTGGAGGCGCGTGCAATGATATAGAACGCGCCACGGAACTGGCGCGGCGCATGGTGTGCGAATGGGGTATGAGCAGAGTGTTGGGACCCATCGCATTCGGGGCCAAAGAGGAAACCTTATTTCTGGGCAGAGAAGTGACCCGTCATCAGGCTTACAGCGAACAAACCGCAATGGCCATCGACGAGGAAGTCAAGGAAATCCTGGCTGACTGCTATCAGAAAGCCAAGATCATCATCGCGGAAAAACGAGCTGCCTTGGACCGAATCGTGGCCAAGCTCATGGAACAAGAAGTCCTGGATGGATCGGAACTGGAGACCTTGATGTGAGGCTTCCCGCGATCCGGTCTTTTCATCGGTTCGTCATGAGAGAGCGTATCCTCGAGTTGGGACGGAGGACTCGAATCATGGGGATCCTGAACGTGACCCCGGATTCCTTCTATGACGGGGGAAGGTGTGCGGATCCTTCCATGGCCCTCGATCAGGCCTTATGTATGGTTCAGCAGGGCGTGGATCTGATCGATGTGGGGGGAGAATCCACGCGTCCCGGTTCCATGCAAGTGGACGATCAAGAGGAGATGCAACGTGTTCTTCCCATCATCGAGAGGCTGTGTGAGTCTTGTCCTGTGCCCATCTCGATCGATACGAGCAAGGCCCAGGTAGCCGAGGAGGCCTTGAAGGCAGGCGCGGTCCTGGTCAACGATGTCACTGGATTGACAGGAGACGAACACATGTTGGATGTGGTTCTCTCCCGGGACGCCGGGCTTTGCATCATGCACATTCAGGGTCGACCCAGGACCATGCAAGAAAATCCTTGCTATGGAGATGTGTTCCAGGAGGTGCAGCAATTCTTGCTGTCGCAGGCGAAGACCGCCGTGGAACGAGGCCTGCCGGAAGATCATATCCTGCTGGATCCCGGGATTGGGTTTGGTAAGACGTTGGAGCACAATCTAACGCTCATGGCTCGTTGCGGAGAACTGGGCGAAGGCCGGTTCCCCGTTCTGATTGGCCCCTCCAGAAAATCCTTCATCGGCGTCCTTTTAGATCTCCCAGTGGAACAAAGGTTGGAAGGGACCTTGGGCGCGGTGGTGGCTTCGGCGGCCAGGGGAGCGCATCTGGTTCGGGTACATGATGTTCAGGCAGCTCGCCAGGCTTTGGATGTGGCGGATTCCATTCTTGGGTGTGCCATGGAAACAGGTGGATGACGATCTTGAAACGATATGACTTGTCCCGAGAGAAAGAAAAGCGCGAGGGACTTCAGGCCGTGCACCGCGTTTTGAAGGAAGGCGGCGTGATGTTGTTTCCCACGGATACCGTGTATGGGATCGGTTCAGACGCTTTGAATCAAGAAGCCGTGCGAAGGGTGTTTGAAGCCAAATCTAGGCCGGAAGGAAAATCCTTTCTGGTGCTCATTCAGGATGAGAGCATGCTGCGACGTTTATGTTCTCCCTTGACCTCCTGGCAGAGACACTGCTGTAGGCGCCTCTGGCCGGGTCCAGTCACCCTTCTGCTTCCTGCCCGTTCAGAGCTTCCCGGGGGGATCGTGCAGGACGAAAAGATCGCGGTACGCTGGCCGGCAGGAGAACTCATTGGAGAGATCCTTCGGTCGGCCGGCTGTCCTGTGGTGGCGCCTAGCGCCAACCGTTCGGGAGAGCAGGCGCCTACTACCCTGGACATGGCGTGTCGTGCCTTGGGGTCCTATGTCGATCTGGCCCTGGATGGAGGAACCTCAGCTTCCCTTTCTCCTTCCACCCTGGTGGATGTTCGGGAGGGATCTCTCCATGTAATCCGTCCAGGGGTGTTGCCCGAGGAGGAGATCCTTCAAGCTGTGGGGAAAGGTGCGGGAACAGGGTGAGAATCGGTTCGCTGGGGCTCGTGCTGTGCTTTGGGTTCTTGTCCTGGTTCCATGGAGGGGTTCTTCTCGAGCATCAGGTGGCAGCCTGGGTGTGCCTGTCCCTGGTCGCAACCGTATGCGTGCGCCTTTTGAGGCCAAGGCCAGTGGATCTTCTATGTATGTTGATCGCGTTCTGGATCTGTTGGAGCGCCCTGTTTTCCCAGGTGCCGCACGACACCCAACGAGCGATCTTTCGGCTGGGGATCTTTCTTCTGGTATATGTGTCTGTTCGATGGTCTTTTTTTGAGGAGAGACAGTACGAGGAACTGCTGGCCGCCTGCGTGTTCACCGGCACGATCCTTTCCCTCTATGGATGGGGTCAGAGCGCGGGATGGTTCGACGCCTCTTTTTGGGCGGATCCTGTGTATCCTGCTTGTCGGTATGTCAATCACAATCATTGGGCTGGATATCTGGAACTTCTTCTTCCCGTGGCTGTGTCCCTGGTCCTGGCGGCCAGGTCCTGGAGCATGAGAATCCTTTGGAGCGCCTGTTTTCTCTCCTTGATCGCCAGCCATTGGGCCGCGTTATCCAGGACTGGACTGGTCTGTCTGGGGTTTGGGTTGGGTCTGTTCGCGATGCTCTTTCTTTGGGGATCTTTGGATTCACCAGGGGATCGTTGTATGGCAAAATCCAGATCCTTCAGGGCGAATCTGTACAGAAGGGTTGGCTGCTTTCTCGGGATCGCTGGGTGTCTCGCGCTTCTGGTCGGACTGTTTCTGCTTTTCTCTCCTTGGTCCGAGCCATGGAAGAGACGATTTCAGGAGGGAAAGACCACAGGATTTCAAAGCGTGCGGGAGAGATTGGAGATCGGGCATGCCGCCCTTCGAATCATGGCGGAACATCCGATCGTGGGAAGCGGTCCCGGCACGTTCGGAAACGCCTACAACGCATTCATGCCCAGGCACACAGGATTTGCGTGTCAACACGCTCATAACGAATGGCTTCAGGCCGGGGCCGAGGGGGGGGCGCCTCTCTTCTTATTGTTCCTGAGCTTGCCGTGTGTCGCGGCGTGGCAAGCCTTGCGCGTCGTGGGGAAGGGACGGATGATTTCACCCGTGCGAATCGGAGCCTTGTCCGGGTTGGTGGCTGGCGGTCTTCACGCCGGGCTGGATCTGAACGCGTGGTTTCCGGCGCAGCTATTCCTGTTCGCCGCGTGGTTGGCGACATCGACGAACCAGGATGGCCGGAAGGCTCGTGAGCCGGGTATCGCGTGGCGGATGTCGTTGCTGTGTTGTCTGGCCTTGCTGTGCTTGCTGGGGGTGGGTCTTTGTAAGGGAGAGATTCTCAAGGAAAAAGGACTTCAGGCCAAGGATTCCCTGTGTTGGGAACAGAGCCTGGATCTGTTCATACAGGCTTCCTGTTGCGCGCCGAAGGATGGAGATCTTCCTTTCGAGAGAGGGGCTATCTGGTATAGGAGGTCGATTCTGCCAATCAAGGAAAGATCGGTGTATCTGTCCCAGGCCGAGAGGGAATTGCGACAGGCCATTTCCCTCAATCCCTATCATCTTTCGGCCTGGCTTTTGTTGTGCGAGGTGAGTTCGAAATCCAGGGATTCCCAGGACACCGAAGCTCTCTTTGGCCAGGTTCAGCGCCGATTTCCTTCCTCGCCCTACCCTTGGCTTCGGGCCGGCGAATATCATCTGCGATTTCAGGAGATGTCCAAGGCATCTGAATGCTTTCATGAAGGTTTGTCGCGATGGCCTGACGTTGCCGTGCTTCGGGAAGCTGGTACATGGTGGGAGCAGAGGACAGGAGAGATGGATTCTTTGGGTATGGTTCGTTTCGTGCCCCGAGAAGCGGAGACATTGCACCTTTTTGTCATCCAATCCCTTGCCGGGGATCAACAATGGGAACTGGCAGAAAGAGAAAGCGTTCTTTTCCTGGAGGCAAGAGCGTTCAGTCGATCGGCTCAGGATCAACTCCTTCAGGTCTTCGAGAGGCAAGGAGGAAAGGAGAGATGTGTTGCTTTGCTGGAAAGTCTTCGTGTCCCTTAGCCTGATGTTCTTTCTTTTCTCGCCGCTGCACTCGGACTTGACCCTGGAAGCGATTCAGGAGGAATGCCTTCTTCCCTTGCGCTTGCATGGTTTTTTGGATCCGAAGATACAGGAACGGCACGTCGTGGGCTCGGAAGCGCTCTTGCTCCATTCGGTGGTTCTGCCGGGAATGCTGCGGGAGGTTTCGTTTCAAGTGTTGGCTTCGCGGCAGGCGACGCTTTCTTTGGATGTCCTTCAAAAGGACGAGCTGAAGAGGTTTTCGCTGCCTGTTCCAACCGCGGATTCATGGCGCCAAGTCGAATGGATCGTTCCCGCAGGGGCGCTGGATCATGAGTCGATTCGCTTGAAGGATCTGCGAATCGAAGAAGTCGGGGAGGGGGCTTCTCTGGAACTGGCGATCAAGGACTTCACATGTACACTGTGGGTCCCCAGGGATGTGAGAGTCCAAAGCGAGGTACGCCTTCTCAAACCGATTCCTTTGCTCTTAGAGACAGATCCCCTGCGTATGGAATTGCGCTTGTTCAATGCCTCGGAACGGGAGATTCCCCATAGGCTGCACGCCCTGATCGATTCTCGATATGGATCGCTCGAAAGAAAGGACTTTGGCACATTCATGGCCGAAGAGACCTCGTTGAGCCGCTTCGATCTGGTTCTGGATGGACTGGGTTTGGGAATCCATCGTTTTCTTGTAAAGGAGCTTGTTGAGGAAAAGGAGCAGATTCTTCTGGATACCAATATGGCTGTATTACCGGAGATGAGTGCGGTGGAGACGCCGGCCATGATGATCCTCTCCGAAGAGACCTTGCCTGTCTTGCTGAATCGTTTCCAGGTCGATTCTCCGAAATCAACGAGCCACAAAGTGGGATGGTCTACTCCTCGTAGCAGGGATGGCCTCAGTGAAGAGGATCAAGCGTGGCGTTTGGCCGAAGCCTATCTGACAAGCGCGATCTCCGGAGATTCCAGCCCATGGCTATGGTCCGAATGGAGGGATCGTCAGCAGGGCGGGGGCGGGGGACTCGTCACCCTGGACGGACAGCCCAAGATGGGCTTGAGCATGCTATGCAGTCTGGCTTCCACGGTCATAGAGCCCATGGATCAGATCTCGTCCCAGGATCAGGATCTTCAGGGCTTTCGTTTCTTCCATCCCAAAGGATTTGGGTGGGCCCTGTGGACCGAAGGACCCCAAAAAGGGATCGCGATTCATGCGAGTCGGGGGACAGCCCGGGTGATGAGGGGGGATGGGACCTTTGGTAACCTTTTGCCGGAGAGCCTGGGACCGGAACCAGCTTGGGTTCTTCACTGTGTGGGAGACCATCCTACGATTCTGTTGGATCCTGTGGATGAGCCCACGGACTGGATGCCGTTGATCGTATCCCGGGGAATGCGGGATGTCGTGGAAGGGGGAAAGGCATTCAAGGTGCGGTATCGGCTCAGTGTGCCCGCGGGTCTGAGGCTAAGGGGCACGCTCTTGCCCACGCATCCTCCCGAATGGAAGGCTGTGCCGGAAAGGATGGATCTGGATCAAGCTGGGCCCGGCGAGAAAGACTTCGTGATTCAGTGGAAGCCCCCTTGGCCTGGGCAGGATCAAAAGGCGCGTCTGGAGCTTTCCCTGGCCTTGGCGGGGGGAACTTCGCCTCAGTGCTTGTGGTCGTATCCCGTTCGACTCCTTTCCGTTTTGGAAGGGAACGTCGAGGGATCCTTTCAAGGGGACCAGGTGTTCTTTCTCGCGAAGATTCGAGCCTTGGACAGGTCCTCCCCTCATGGGACATTGTCTCTCAAGATCGGCGGTGCAGAACCGGTGAACCGGGAATTTGGACCCCTGAAGAAAGGGACAGAATACGAGATGCAAGCGCGGATGCCCTGGCCGCCCGAAATGTCCCGCATCCTGGACCTTCCCGCGATCTTGTCCCTTCATACCCAACGAGGAGCGGTCCGCATGCCTTTCCGAGTGATGGCGAGTGAGGTGCCTATGGGTAGCATTCGTGTGGATGGACGGTGGGAGGAATGGGATGGGGCCAGGACCGTGGAACTTGGGCTTTTGGGGGACGTTTTCAGCTTTAGTCAGGATGCCACCCCGACTCCCGGAAGAGCCTATTTTCTCTGGAATGAAGAGGGGTTGTGTATCGGGGTCAGGATGGAGGACGCGGTGGTCAGCGAAGAGGATGGATTGGAGTTGGTGGTGAGGGCGGATAAGGGGAAAACTCGATTTCTTCGTTTTCCCCTGACCTGTCCTCCTGGAACTCCTCTTGCCGGAGTGGGTGGAACCCTGTTTGCCTGGAATGACTTGGAAGACGAGGTCGTGTATGAGCTTCTCCTTCCCTGGTCGTATTTGGACATCAACCCGGCCAAAGAAGAATCGGACCGGGTCCTTTCCCTCTCCCTGGGTGTGTGCGATTCAGATCACGCGGGGGTCAAAACCATGACAGGTTGGGGGGTGCAGGGATGGGCAGGGGAAGATGTCCCCACGCCTCGGGTCAGACTGACCTTGACGCCTTCAGAAACGTCCCGTTAACAGGGCCTTCTTCCTCTTCATGTAGTATCGGAAGTGTTCCAGAGAAACATCCGGAGGAACGGTATGATCCACCGTGGGAATGAAACCTCCGGTTTCCATGAGGGGCGCCAATTCCATCAGGGCCTTCTCGATCTCCAGATTCCCTTTGGCCAAAGCCCGTTTGTCCACTCCTCCCCAGATTCGAAGATCCTTCCCGTATTGTCTCTTGATTCTCACGGGGTCCATGCCTGCCGCCCTTTCGAAGGGCCAATGGGTATCCATACCCATCTCGAGAAACAAGGGCAGCAGAGTTTCCGTGTTTCCATCGCTATCCAGGCTGATGTAACTGACACCGTGGGATTTCAAGTGCTCGATCGCCCGTTGATAATGGGAATAGACGAAACGCTGAAAGTGCGCGGGCCCGATCAAGGGGCCGGTTTTGTAGGCCAGGTCCTCGAAAAAATTGAAGTAGTCGAAATGTACCTTTTTCAGGATGGGACCCGTCAACTCGATGAAAAAGTCCGCGATGAATTCGAACATGGCCTCGCATAGTCGGGGCTGGTCGTAGAAGGCCAGGGAAAGGTTCTCTGTGCCCATCCACTGCCTGGCCACGCCATAGAACCCAATGCAACAATTGACTCCGAGGACCAGCACGTGTGCCCGATCGTTCCAGGCTGAAACCTGGCTTTCCCAGTCCTTTGGGTACCTTGAGATGGGATTTGGAAGGTATCTTTTCTTCAAGGCTTCGAAGTCCCGCATCGTTTCCACAGGGAAACGGACATATTGATCCATGGAGGATCGGGTGCCGGCCACCGTGCCTTGAATCAGGGCCTTGGTCACCACGCCGCTGCCATGACGGACGGTCTCATAGCGATCCGTCTTTTCCAGGATCTCGACCTCGAAGGCGGGTTCCATGCCCATCCTCACCGGAACGAATTCCCGCAGATCCATGCCCCAATAAGGGTCCCCCTGGAACCAGTCCCAGATGACCTCGTCCTCGAGAAGCCCTTCCTGGATCCATCGTTCCTTGGTATGTCCCCACACCCCCAGCTCCCAGTTGGGAACGGCCTGGCAGGGAACATGCTGCATGACAGATTCAAAACGTTCTCGATGCGTCATGAGAATATCCTCATTTTATTCATGTTATTCATGGAACTAGGCTCCCAGATTATAGCGCAAGCAAGGCGGCTCTTATGCCTCATTCGTCAGAGCTGTTCGCGTAAATATTCAGTGAACCCGATCCAAACGCAGCCCTTGGCGGAGAAGAGAACAGCATCTCTGTCTCCTCTTCCCACGACGGTTTGTCTCTGGATCGGGTTCACTGAATCTTTACCTGTTCGCTGCTTGTATTTGCTGTTTGCTGCTTGTATTTAATGTAGAATGTATGTATAGGATATATGATGGGATTAGGATATAAGATAGGCTTGAGTGAATATTGACAGTGAATGAAGAACAATGCTTTGTTACGGTCAGGAGAAGAAGAATGAACATGAAAGGGAAGATTTTGCTGCGTGGGCTGTGGGTTATATTGCTGGTGATGGGAGCTAAAAAATCCTTTGCGTCAGAAGAAGTCTATATTTTCGAACCTTTGCCTTACGCTGTGGATGCCTTGGAACCTTATATCGACGCACAAACCATGGAGATCCACTATGGACGTCATCATCAGGGCTATTTCAACAATCTCGTGAAAGCCTCTCAAGGCGCGGAATGGGAGGGACAATCCCTGGAGACTCTTTTCGAACGAATCAGTGAGTTGCCCGCGTCAATTCGTAACAACGCCGGGGGACATTGGAACCACACCTTGTTTTGGAAGGTGATGTCCCCTGAGGCCGGCGGAGCTCCGGAAGGGGAACTGGCCGAGCGAATCGCTTCCCAGTTTGGCTCCTTCGAAGATTTCAGGGAGGTATTCAGCGAGGCAGCAGCCACGCGTTTTGGCAGCGGTTGGGCCTGGTTGTGCGTGAAGGAGGATGGATCGTTGTTTGTGACCTCGACTCCCAACCAGGACAATCCACTCATGGATGTCGTGGAAGAACGAGGTGTGCCGATCCTGGGCCTGGATGTCTGGGAACACGCGTACTATTTGAAATATCAGAACCAGCGCGGGAAATATATCGAGGCGTTTTGGAACGTGGTCTGTTGGCCAGAGGTGGCTCGCCGGTACGAAGATTTGAAATAGCATGGTGGATCGGTGAGTCGCCCGGCGTAGCATGCCTAAGGGATGAAACCGGGGTGGGAGGATGAAGGGTTCACCTGATCGAGGCGAAGAAGATTTCACTGCTCTTTTCGAGATGTCCCTGGACATGCTCTGTATCGCTGATATCCACCAGGCCGCCTTTCTTCGTGTAAATCCGGCGTTCACGGAAATCCTGGGTTTTTTTCAGGAAGAGCTGGTGGGAAAGTCTATTCTGGAATGGATCCACCCAGAGGATGTGGAGCCGACACGCACGGTGATCGAGACAAGACTCCAGAGGGGGGTGAAGGTTTTTAACTTTCAGAATAGATTCCGATGCAAGGACGGAGAGTACAAATGGCTCAACTGGGTCTTACGTCCTGTGCCTGAGAGGGGAATCGCCTTTGCCGTGGCCCATGACATCACAGAAGAAAAGAATTCGGCTGCGCGACAAGTCGAGCTTGTAGATACCCTGAGAGAGACCTCAGAGCTTCTCAATACGCTTCTGGACGCCATTCCGGATGTGATTGGATTGCAGGACGCCCAGCACAAGATCCTTCGTTACAACAAGGCTGGATATCAATTTCTTGGTTTGTCCCCGTCAGACCTGCACGGTCAACGTTGTTACGAACTGATTGGTCACGGCGAACCCTGCAAGATATGCGCCACTTCAGAGGTGTATCGCACGAAGAGCAACGCTGGAGTGGAGAAATATGTGGAGGAATTGGACCGTTGGCTCGATGTAAGAGCGTATCCCATTCTCGATTCGAGCGGTGAAATCGTTCAAGTCGTGGAGCATTTGAGGGATATTACCCATGAAAAGATGGCCGAAGCTGAACTGAAGCGAGCCCACGAGACCTTGCTCATGATTCTGGATTCCATGGATGCACATGTATATGTCAAGGATTTTGATACGAGACAGATCCTCTTTACCAACAAAAAGGTACGAGATGACTTTGATTGGGATTTCGTTGGATTTCCCTGTAACCAGGCCTTTCGCGACAGGAAAGATCCTTGCGAGGATTGTGTTTGCAAGGATCTTCTCGATGAAAAAGGTCATCCTCAGGGAGGGAAGGTCTGGGAAGATAAGAGCGCTTTGAATGGAGCATGGTATCGCAACTATGATCGAGCCATTGTATGGGTGGACGATCGAATCGTTCAACTTCGTATCGCCACGGATATCACGGACCAGAAAAGGCATGAGGAATACCGAACCATCATGGAACAACAGATGCGCCAGGCGAGCAAATTCGAGGCGATCGGTACCTTGGCAGGAGGAATCGCTCATGATTTCAATAACCTGCTTATGGGTATTCAAGGCAGGACATCGTTGGTGATGATGGAAATGGATCGCTCTGATCCTATGTGGGAGGATTTGGCCGCGATCGAGCAGTACATCAGGAGCGCCGCGAATCTGACAAAACAACTTTTGGGCTTTGCCAGGGGAGGAAAATATGAGGCTAGGCCTATGGATGTCAATGAGTTGGTGCAGTCCACTTCCACCTTGTTTGGACGTACGAGAAAGGATATCCAGATTCAAAAACGTTTCCAATCGCCGGTCCTGGTGGTGGAGGCGGACAGGAACCAGATCGAGCAGGTGCTTTTGAACATGTACGTCAATGCTTGGCAGGCCATGCCTCAAGGGGGACAGCTTGTACTGGATACCGATCGCGTGAGACTGGAAGAAGAGGCATGTAAAGTCCTTGGAACGAAGGAGGGATGGTTCGCGAGGATCTCTGTCACAGATACCGGGGATGGGATGGACGAGGCCACTCGGGAACGAGTATTCGATCCTTTTTTCTCCACGAGAAAGACCGAACACGGCACAGGGCTTGGGTTGGCTTCGGCGTATGGAATTGTGCGCAATCATGGCGGGATGATCACCGTGTACAGCGAGCTGGGAAAGGGAAGCAGGTTCGAAGTCTATCTCCCCTTGTCCGAGAGGTTCCCAATTCCCGAAAAGGCGCACCAGGACAAGATATGGAAGGGGAGCGGAACCATCCTTCTGGTGGATGATGAAAAAAGCGTCCTTGACGTGGCGCAGAAGATGCTTCGAAAGCTGGGATATAACGTACTCGTGGCCCTTGGGGGAGAGGACGCGGTGGAACAAGTCAGGCAAAAAAAAGAAGAAATCGATCTGATGTTGTTGGATCTGGTGATGCCTGGGATGAGTGGGTCCAATACCTTTGATGCTATCCGAGCGATCCGCAAGGATCTACCCGTTCTCTTGGCCAGCGGCTATGCCACCGGGAGAGAGGTGGAGGATATTCTCGATCGAGGGGCTGTAGGTTTCATCCAGAAACCGTTCACGGTTGCCGAACTCTCCGACAAGATTCGTTCCGTGCTTTCCTGAGCTCCACCTGGACCACTTGTTGCTTTTCGTGAAGAAGGGTCCCGTTGATACCCACTCGTTGCTCCTTCTGTTCCTCCCATGAGTCCCATTGTTTTTCTCTTCCTGGCCTTTGCTCCGGGCATTCTTTGCGCCCGTTGGGCTGGTTGGCCTCCCTGGCTGCTCTACTATCTCTTCTTCTTGTCCAATCTCTGGGCAGGGATTTGCCTGGTGGATTCGAAAGGGAAAAGGCTTGCATGCGCTTTTTTACACTTGTCCCTGTTTTTGTTGGGATGGCTTCTGGGAGTTCTTCATCTCTATCCTTTACAGTCCGATTCGATGTGTCCGTGGATGTACGCGATGGGACAAGGAGAACTATGTGTGGAAGGGATCGTTATGACGCCTTCGGTGACCAGTCAGGATGCAAAAGGTCCTTCACATCGATTCCTGATGCGTTGCTTTTCCATGGAATCCTCATCCGGGGAAATCAGGAAGGTGCGAGGATCGCTTCGCGTCACGCTCAGAAGCAAGGACCCACCCCTGCCGGGTGGGGTATACCGATGTCGTGCGTGGTATCCAGGTCCCGGTTTTCCGAGAAATCCAGGGGCCTTTGACTATGCATCGAGCCTTCGCTGGCAGGGAATCAACGGGCATGTCTTTGCCAGGTCGTCCCAGAACGGTTTTGAACTCCTTGTGCCACCCAAGAAGATTTCCTTGGCCAGGATCCTGGGCAACATGGACGTCTGGATGCGCTTGAATCTGACCCGCAATCTGTCGGAAGAGAGCCGAGGATTGGTGGTCGCCATGATTCTGGGACATAAAGATGAACTGCAGCTTGAATCCCGGAGCAGTCTTCAAAAGGCCGGACTGGCCCATATCATGGCTGTGTCAGGCCTGCATGTCATGGGATTGACTTTCCTTTTGGATTGGGCCTTGCGAAGATGCGGATTCCCGGGATGGTTGCAGGATGTGTTTCTGCTTCTCTTTCTGGCGGGATACTGCGGCCTGGTGGGATTTCGGGCCCCAGTGATTCGAGCCAGCTTGATGGCTTCTCTCCTGCTTATGAGCCGAAAGGTCCATCGTCCCTCCCACGGTCCCAGTTCCCTGGTCGTGGCCGGATTCATCCTCCTTCTCAAGAACCCTCTTTCCCTCTTTTCCGTGAGCTTCCAGTTCTCTTTTGCCGGGGTTGCGGGGATCTTTCTTTTGCGTCCCTCCATGCTTTGTTGTATAGACAGGTTGCTGGGACCCGAGGATCCAAAGAAAAGGTCGATGCTGATTGCTTGGGGAAGAAGGCTCATGGATCTTTTCAGCATGACGTTGTCCGTTCAGCTCATGACCGCGCCCCTGGCCGCCAGGTTCTTTCAGCAGATCAGCGTGACTGGCTCCCTGAGCAACCTGATCGTGGTGCCCTTGGTTCCCTTTCTTATGGCTTCAGCCCTGATCAAGGCCTTCCTGGGAGGAATACATCCTCAGTTGGATCTTATTCCCAGGATCTGTACCGAGATCTTGGCATGGATTATCCTGACCGTGGCAAGAACAGCGGAAACATGGCCTTGGGCTTGCCTTGCCACCCCTCAACCCAGTTGGGTTCAGGTGGGGAGTCTCTATGGAATCCTGGTCTTTGGGGCTGTGGGTTGGCGCCGGCCATGGACCGTTTCTCTTGCTGTGATCTTGTTGTGTTCGAGCCTGGCCTGGGAATGGCAGCAACGCCAGCACAGCATGGAAGGGGTCTTCCTGGATGTGGGACAAGGAGATGCGGCGGTCCTCAGGCTTCCTGGGGGTGAGGTGGTGATCGTGGATACTGGACCCGAGGGGGACGATGGACGTTGCGAGGTGCGGGACTATCTGGGAAGGCAGGGAGTGAAAAGGATCAAATTACTCGTCCTCTCGCATCCGGACGCGGATCATATAGGTGGGTTTAGGGGAATCCTGGAACAGGTCCAGGTTCAGGAGGTCTTGTGCTCTCCCTATCCCGCGAAGAGCCTTCTGTGGCAGCAAAGCGAATTTCTCATGCGGAAACAGGAGCTTCCTCGAAACAGGGCGAACGCCGGGCAGCTATTGGAGCTGGGACCGAATGTGAAGCTCGAGATCTGGGGACCGTGCTTGGAGGCGTCGACGTTATCCAGCAATGATTCCTCTGTGGTTTTCTGCCTGGAATATCAGGGGATCCTGTTGCTTTTTACCGGGGATGTTGAAAGCAAGGGGGAAGAACTGCTGGCACGCTCTGGCAGATTGAAGGAGGTGGACCTTCTCAAGGTGTCTCATCATGGCGCCAGGAATGCAACGCAATGGCCCTTTCTTAAGCGGGTTCGAGCTCGACAGGCCATCGTATCTGTGGGAAGAGGCAATCCCTATCGACATCCCTCTCCTCAGGTTTTGCTTCGGCTGGCCCACATTGGATGTTCAACGTATCGAACAGACGAAGAAGGGGCGTTTCTTTTCCGAATCCACCGAGGAAATCTAAAGACCCGTACCATGAAACAAGCGTGGACATCGAAAAACGCCCCACCCACCTGGTGGCTGCGCGCGTGGAATATTTACCCTTTTCCTGTACAGGGTTCTCCGCCGTGATGTGGACGAACCGAGATCCGTCTCAGGTCACCTCCCTCCCTCGCCAGGAAAGGCTCTCGGATGCCGGCCCTCCCATTGCCGTCTCTTCTCTCACCTGAAAGGCGTGTTGCTCGTGCTGCGGCTGTCACCTGAAGGCACCCCGCCGTTGGTGTCCCCTGCCATCTCAGAAAATGAAAGATACCAGTAGACGAGAAACGGAGTGAAGCGGGAAGCGCCGCTTCGCTTGACCCAGGCCTGCCGGCTCAGTACCATGGACGTTTCCATTCTGAAAAAAGGGGTTGAGATGACCGATTTTCAGCAAAGATCCTTCTGCTCCGATCTTGGACCTGAAGATGTGGGGCGACAGGTTCACCTCGTAGGTTGGGTGGACGCCCTGCGCGACCATGGGGATATCTTGTTCATCCATCTTCGGGACAGAAGCGGGATGATTCAGGTTTTATTTCCTGCCGATCTGCCCTCTGAGACAGGCCAGAAACCAAACAACCTAAGGGAAGAATATTGCCTCTACATCAGGGGAAATGTGGTGAGACGCGCGCAGGGCACGGAAAATCCGGCGATCGAAACAGGAGACATCGAGATCCAGACTGAAACGTTTTCCATCCTAAACCAGGCCAATCCGCTCCCTTTCCCCATTTCCGAAAAGGCCATGGTGGCCGGTGTCACTCCCCAGGTCGAATCGGTTCATGAGGACCTCAGGCTTCAGTACAGGTATCTGGATCTTAGACGTCCCTCTGTTCGGGACAACTTCGTCAAACGCCATCGCATCATCAAGACCGCCAGGGACTTCTTGGATGGGCAGGGATTCATCGAGGTGGAGACGCCCGTTTTGACCAAGAGCACTCCTGAGGGGGCGAGGGATTACCTGGTGCCAAGTCGAATTCATCCCGGACATTTCTATGCCCTTCCCCAGTCTCCGCAGCTATTCAAGCAACTTCTCATGGTGGCTGGATTCGAGCGGTATTTCCAGATCGTGAAATGCTATCGTGATGAGGATCTCAGACCCAACAGACAGCCGGAGTTCACCCAGTTGGACTTGGAGGGTTCTTTCATCGATGAGGAATTTATCTACGAGCTGATGGAGGAACTCACGGTCAGAATGTTCCGGCAGGGCGCTATCGAGCTTCCCAGGCCCTTTCCCCGGATGACGCACCAAGACGCCATGGAGGGGTTCGGATCCGATCGGCCCGATCTTCGGTTTGGCCTGCGCTTCGTGGAAGCGACCGATCTCTTCAAAGAGACCCAGTATTCCATCTTCGCGCAGATCATTCGGCGAGGGGGACACATCAAGGGAATCTGTGTTAAGGGACAGTCCGAACACCTTAGCAAAAACGTACTCCAGAATGAATATGCCAAGGAAATCGTGCCTGGCTTCGGTGGGAAAGGCATGACGTGGATGCGCGTGACAGACGGCGAACTGGACTCCAATATCGTGCAGTTCTTTTCCAAGATCGAACAGCAGGCGATTTTGGACCGATTCCAAGCGAAGGACGGAGACGTTCTCATGATGATTGCCGATCCTTCCTGGAACGTGGTGACGTCGGTGCTGGGACAGCTCAGGCTGCATGCGGCGCAAAGGTTGGGTCTCATTCCACAAAGCGTTTATTGTCCCGTCTGGATCACAGATTTCCCTCTTTTCGAGGAGTCTGAGGACGGAATCACATCCAGTCATCATCCTTTCACTTCCCCGGATAGATTGGATTTCGACGTAGACAACAGAGACGACCTGCTTGCCCTGAAATCTCGCTCCTATGACATGGTTGTCAATGGAGAGGAGTTGGGAGGGGGCAGTATTCGTATCCACACAGCGGAGGTGCAGCGAAAGATCTTTGCCTGCCTCGGCCTCGCCGAGCGAGAAATGGAGGAGAAGTTTGGCTTCTTCACGCGCGCACTTGAATATGGGGCCCCGCCCCACGGGGGTATCGCTTTGGGGATGGACCGCATGATCGCCATGATTCTCGGAACTGAATCCATTCGCGAGGTGATCGCTTTCCCGAAAAACAGGAGCGCTTATTGTCCCTTGACCCAGGCGCCTTCCGAGGTGGATGAGGAACAACTGCAGGAACTGGGACTGATGGATTTGGGGGGGGAGCGAACCCTTCCTGCCGCCGACGAAACGAAAGATCTGCTTTCGTCCCTGGTCTGGGTTTCCCGCATTGGTGTTTCGGACGAGGAACGGGATGCCATTCAGTCGGCTATCGATGAGGCGAAAGAGATGGCCGAGGCCGTCAGAGCGGCCGCCAGAGACGAGGAACCGCTGTACGGGGTGGTCAGGTCATCGAACCTGATGAGGGAAGGAACAAAGGCCACCCTTTGGCCGCTCGCGGAATCCGGCGAGCATCTGAAGAACGCCCCGGTGACAAAGGGAGACTACTTCAAAGTCGCCAGCATATTGGAGTCCCCATGAGCGACACTGTCTTCGCCTATGTCCCACCTGAGAGAATCCCGACGGGATCTGGAAGTCTTGACGGAAAACGATACTCCATTCAACCCAATATGTCTGTCGCTGGCTGGCCGACAGATGCAGGGTCTTTGGCCCTTGAAAACTACTGCCCTTTGGAGACGGCCGCGGTTGTGGAGAGAGTCGAAAGCGATGGTGGCAGGATCGTGGGTTCCACCCACATGGCGGAGCTGGGATTGGGGATACACGAAGACTCCGCCAAGGATGCGGTTTCGGAAGGACTCTGCGATGTGGCGTTTGTGACGGACACCCTGGGAGAGGCGCGTTTGGTAGCCAGCAAGGCTGGGGCATTCGGACTGAAGCCGAGTTGCGGTCGAGTTTCTCGTTTTGGCCTCATTGGACTGGTGCCTTCCATGGAAACATACGGCTTGGTCTCCAAGAGGATCGAGGACCTCATCGAAACCATGGCTCGGCTCTCGGCGAGAGACCCAAGGGATCCATCCATGTGTAGCAAGGCCCTTCTCGACCTGGCCACGGCGATGAAAAAACCACAGGGTGTTTCAACGATTGGCGTTATCCAAGAATGCCTGGATGGACTGGATGCGGAGACGTCCGAGGCCTTTGACAAGGAACTCTCCAAGCTTGAAAGGATGGGGGGTTCCCTGCGAAGGATTTCCTTTCCCGAGCTTTCCCTCTTCCAAACCGTTCACCATGTCGTGGGAGCTGTAGAGGCCTCGTCCAGCGCCGGCAAGTATGATGGAGTCCGCTACGGGCATCGCGCTTCGGGAACGGAGAACTGGAACGAAATGTATATGAAGTCCCGAGCCAAAGCTTTCGGCTCGCTGGTGAAGAGCTATCTTTTTCAAGGCGCATACTTTCAATTCGAGGATTATGAAGCCTTCGAGAGTGCCTGTCGGGTTCGACGCAGGCTCGTGGAAGCGATGGATTCTCTTTTCGATCAGGTGGATCTGCTGGCGTGTCCCTGCCACGCGCCTAGCGGACCCTCTCTGGAAAAGCCGGCGTCGGTAGAAGAGTTATACGAAACGTGCGGATACACGCTTCCTTGGAACGTGACTGGACAGCCTGCCCTGGTGTTGGATGGCGACGGAAGCGGGGCAAAGGTGGGCATTCAGCTCGTGGCTAGATTCATGGACGATGCGCGTTTGCTGGCTTTTGCGGACCGGCTGGCGCGCGGAACGTGAGGACCGGTTTTGTCATGGATATGGAAGCCGTTATTGGATTAGAGATTCATGTTCAGCTCAATTCGCCCACCAAGATGTTCTGTGACTGTCCCAATCGTCCCGGTGATCGTCCCAACTTGAACACTTGTCCCATCTGTCTCTGGCTCCCCGGAACCTTTCCCGTTCTGAGTCGAGACGTGCTCGAAAGGGCTGCCATGACCTGCATGGCATTGCGCTGCGAGATTCAGCCGGTCAGCGCCTTTGACCAAAAGGTGTATTACTATCCAGACCTCCCCAAGGGGTTTCAGCTTTCTCAGTTTCATAAGCCTTTGGCGAAAAATGGATGGGTGGAGGTCTCGGATGGAAAGAAATCCAGCAGGCGGATCCGAATCCGAGAAATTCACCTGGAGGAAGATGTCGCGAAACTGATCCACGAGATGGAGGGAAAAAAACAGATCAGTTTGGTGGACTTCAATCGGGCGGGGGCCCCGCTCATTGAGATTGTGACTGAGCCGGATATACGGACTCCCCAGGAAGCCATGGAGTTTTTGCGAAAGCTCCGGTCCCAGATCCGGTACGTGGGAGGCGCGGAGTGCAGTATGGAACGAGGGACCATGAGGGTGGATGCCAACATCTCTCTAAGGCCCAAAGATACGGATGAGTTCAACAACAAGGTTGAGATCAAGAATATGAATTCGATTCGACACGTAGGAGACGCCATCACCCGCGAGATTGAGCGTCAAAAGAACCAGCTGAAGGCTGGAAAACCCATTGTCCTTCACACCCGGCTCTGGGACGCCGCCAAGGGCGTGACGTCTTTCATGCGTGCGAAATTCTCCGGTCCCTGCGTTCCGGACCCCTCTGTTGCTGAGATCGAAATCTCACCCAAGTGGCTCGACGAGATGCGAGGTCGACTCCCTGAGATGCCTGATCCCAAACGGGACCGCTTCATGGAGGAGTATGGACTGACCCTCGAAGAGGCGGCTCTCATGAGCGAGGATCGTGAAGTGGCGGAGTATTTCGAGGCCCTGGCCAAACAGATCCCCTCCCCTCGAACGGCAGCCCATTGGATGAGCGAGCAGGTCCTGCCCGCCATCAGGGAAAGAGGTCAGGATCCGAGAGATACGTGCGTGACCCCTTCCCGCGTCGCGGATCTTTTGCGCTTGATCGATTCCGGCGAAATCAACGCCCAGTCAGCTAAGGAGGTCCTCCCGCGCCTCTTTGACTTTGATCTGTCCCCCGGCGAAATCGTAGAAAAGGCCGGCCTGAGGCAGGTCACAGACCAAACCGAACTGGAAGACATCGTGGATCGACTGGTGGCCGAAAGTCCTGGCGCTGTCGAAGACTATCGTAGCGGCAAGAAGAAGGCGATCGGGTTCCTGGTGGGCCAAGCGATGCGTCTGTCTGGCGGCAAGGCCGATCCCAAGGCGGTCAAGGACATCATCGAGAGAAAATTATCCTCTCTGTGAAGCAAAGGCGAGATTGGGCATCGCGTGCGATAATGGGGGTATAACGCATGCTGCATTCACCACAGACAGGGCAAAATTCCCATGGGCATCCAAGCATTTCACGATCCTCCAGAGCGCACACACTATGAGGAGCTGGCCAATAGCATCACACATGGCCTGGGCGTGCTTCTGGGCGTTGCCGGACTGGTAGCACTCGTTGTGCTGGCGGCCCGTAGGGGGCAAGCCGTGCATATTGTGAGCTGCAGCGTATATGGCGCCACGCTCATCCTTCTCTATCTCGCCTCAACCCTTTACCATGCACTGAGACCAGGCAAGGCCAAGGATTTCTTCCAGATTATGGATCATTCGGCCATCTTCATGCTCATAGCAGGCACCTACACGCCCTTCACCTTGGTCAGCATGCGCGGGGCATGGGGTTGGTCGCTCTTTGGGATCGTTTGGGGACTCGCCTTCATCGGCATCCTCTTTAAGATCCTCTCTAAAAGACGTTTCTCCGGCTTTTCAATCGCGATTTATGTGGCCATGGGATGGCTGGTCGTCGTGGCCATAAAACCCCTGTTCGCCTCCATGCCCATGCCAGGCATCGGCTGGATTGTGGCCGGAGGGCTCTGCTATACCGGGGGATTGTTTTTTTACGTGAGGGGCCGCATTCCTTTTTATCACACCATCTGGCATGTAGCGGTTCTCGCTGGCAGTGCATTTCACTATGTTGCGGTCATGGGGTATGTCATTCCTATGGCGTAATCCCCCGCGGC
>Ga0114946_10000090_pt1 | contig 47084 bp, 94 predicted proteins | sample WalLakDeSediment_FD_88676 | JGI IMG/M metagenome (GOLD analysis project Ga0114946, IMG submission 88676) | Lake sediment microbial communities from Walker lake, Nevada to study Microbial Dark Matter (Phase II) - Walker Lake 11/02/13 Deep Sediment | ecosystem: Environmental > Aquatic >... | reverse complement strand
CCAATTCTTGGCATCGTCGTGACTGTGTGCGGGGCGGTGCCCATCCTAATGGCATTTGGGCCAGGAGGAAGCGCTTACGCGCAAGACCGGGCCATCAAAGCGCAACGAGAAAAAAGATGAAGAAAGCAAAGGTGACAACGACCGCGCATAAGTTGGAGGAGTTGAAGGCTGGTCGAGAGGCTAAGCTGACTTCATACGACCTTTGGGCGCATCAAGGAGAAGTACCGCCGCCAGATGTTCGCGCAATGCTGCGTTTGGCCGAGACTATCACAGGACCTGAGCGAGCTTCGGTGTCTTGGGAGGCGCAAGAGGAAGCGCTTGCGTACTTCAACGAGCACGGATTCATAGGGACCCTGGATCGAATCACGGAGCTGGGAGGGAAGCTGTGACACTCAGACGAACAGGAAGAACCACGAGGATGCTGACAGCTGCCCTTGAAAAGGCAAGGGGAGGGCAAAAAGTGCTCATATGGGCAGCCTCACACGCCCACAAGCGTGAATTGGAGAGGATGCTTAGACAGATAAATGTAAATGGGGGCGAGCTAGAAGTTACCTTCGCCGTGCTTGGCGAAGAAATACGTGCGCGTGCGGTTAAATATGATGCACAAGTAGCGGACCACTACACAAACGAAGTTTTGGGTAGAGCAGCGGCAGTAAGTAGAGAAGCTGAGATCAAGTCGCAGATTTCCCACAGACTGCCGTCTCTTCGAAACGAACTTGCCAATGACGGGGAGGAATCGGAATCATGAAAGTGGTGGTGCAAGTAAGTTGGTTGATACCTGCCATTGAAATGGCGTATCAAGTGGCGAAGTCTAAAGTCAAGAAAAGGCTAAAACCTTGGGTGTGCTTTCATGTATCCTCTGGGAAACTTAACGTCTGGGGCACAGACGGTGCGGCTTTAGTAAGATGGGACATACCTATCGAGTGCGCTCTGGGTAAAGAGCCAATCAAGATTAATGGCCCCCTGTCCGTGGCGTCTATCGTAGAAGCGGGGGTAAAGGTGGCCCCCACAAACACAGGTGTGCTCGCATTAAACATCGAGGCAGTCCCCCGCCTTCTGGAGTTTCTCAGAACACCGCGACTTGAGCCCTGGGTGCCCTGGGCAGAAAGAGCACTCTTGGATATGGATAGCGGCTACGTGCTGGCGGCGGGGGATGGGTGGGAAACGTTTGGAGACAAGGAGCACTGCATTGTGTACCCCAACACATATTGCGGGGGGAGGGTCGCTCGGAAAATTAGGGTGCGCCCCTTTTATATGAAACAGCTTTTGCAGTTTTGGGGACGCATGCTGAGGTTAGAGGGCGGAGGAGCGAAGTCTTCCAATGGAGAGGGGCCTTTGCTGCACCTCCATGGGGAAGAGGGGCCTATGTATGCCAAGTTCTTTTTCGATGGGGCGGAGGTACATTACTTCATGATGCCCTGTCTAGTAGGGGCACCAGAGAGGGAGAGAAAATGTCTATAAAATTCCCGCCAAAGAACCGCGACATCGTGGAGGTTTATGACTACTATGACGAACCGCTGCTGTACACTTTCACAGCAGGTAAAAACGGAGACTTACACCTCGCTTTGCTCGCAAGCGAGAACGAGACTTACAAAATCTGGTTGGTGACGCAGGTCACAGCAACCAGAGTTAATGAGATGGTTTGCGGCCACACGGATTTGAGGGACATGTTCCTCATGGCAGAATTCTGTGATGTGTGGCAATTTTACTTGCCTCGACTAACCCCAACTCAAGTGAGGAACAGAGACTCATTCTGCGCACGCCGTATGACAAGGCGCGGCGATCTGGAGGAAGATATATTGCCCCCTGTAGGCGACAGGCTCGTACGTAGGTCCGAGACTGGTACCGGGTCTTTTCGGAGGCATATCTTACAGAAATAGGCAACAGGCTCGTACGTAGGTCCGAGACTGTATACAAACGAAGTTCTGGGCAGATCGGCAGCGGTGAGGAGAGAAGCTGAGATCAAGTCGCAGATTTCCCACAGACTGCAGAGTGAATTTGCAGAAGGAGAAGGATGAAATGGGATTATTTCCGAGTTGTGATACCGTAGAAGGGCTAGGAAGGTTTCCGGTTTTGGGTGACGGTCCATTCTCAGAAGAAGGTATGAGAATAGCGATGGCTGAGTTATTGGAGGCGTTTCCAGAAGCGGTGTTCACCGTTTCTGCGGAGAAAAGGAATGTCTACAAGGAAGGGACTCAGGCCCACAAGATGGCAAGTAGTGGTATACACATTCCAGGGATGGTAGGGTCTGACGACATTGAGGAGAGGCCGTTTTACCATTTGTCCGCTACGGCTCTTGGCTGGACGTTTTCCAGGGCGTGGTACTATTGGAGAGCTGATACGGTTGGAGGCATCCCCCTTAAGGAGGCGAAGGCATTCAACGAGAAGTGGGGGAGGCAGGTTCGCGCTGATGGTCACGCGGGAGGGAAAGATGCTTTGGTGCACTTTGTTAACTCCTACCATGTGGACACGTTGGAAGGATTGAAGACGTTGGCAGCTTTGATCCGTGTGATCCATGTGATGGTGTATGAAGGGAGGAGTGTTGTAGATGAAAGGCCGCAACGTACAGAGGAGCAGGCTGCTAAGGACAGACTATGGGATTTGTGTAAGGTATTTATCACTAAGAAACAGATATCTTGTCCTGAAGCAGTATACCAGTGCGATAGAGTGATTGAATCGGCTCCAGAATTGATTGAGGGCATAGCTACTATCGTCGGATTTGAAAAGGAGTGAATGCCATGACAATTCGTTCTTTTTGTACAAGTGTGTGGTGTTTTGTTCGAGGTATCCACGTTCCAGATAGATGGCGTGCGCGTTGTGCTCGGTGTGGGTTCACTGGGCAATTGCATTATGATACGATCCCGATTCAAGATTGTATGCGTTTTAAGATGCCTTCTGCAAAGCGTAAAATAAAAATTGAAGGTCCTTGACAATGCAATTGCATGTGTTATTGTTTGGGTATGGACGAACTGTTTCACACCGCAATGCTAGAGGGAGAGGCAGAAGGCTGCTTCGAACCTCTTACCGAGGAAGAGTTGGAACAGATGGGGGAGGATCTAGCACCTTCCCTGAAAAAGGAGAAGTCGGAATGACTCCCCACACTTACTCATTTTTACCTCTCGACGTAGGTTTCGACCTGCGTTGGTCGGGTGATTACATTGACCTGCCAAGGGAGGAGCCTTTGCAGGTTACGTATCTGGAAGAGGTCACGCCGATGAATTTCATGGGCACGTGGTCCAAAGCTGTGGCACTGCTACAGCTTGCTGGGTATCGCATCAATGTACGTGCCGGGTTGGAAGAAGCTCGGGTGCAGGTAGCTACCTGCTCCGAGAAATTGGCAAGGGCACAGATGCAGCGTGACAGGGAGCGTCTGGAATACTTGTCAGTGATGTTCGCTCGATTTGCTGAGCAAGTTAATGGGGCGTTGTGGAAGTCGGACGCACGAGAGGAAGCTCTAACCTTGGCTACAGCATTGGAGGATTTATCCGACCAAGCGTGGGCTGCATACAAAGAGCTGTGAGAACTATGCCAAAAACCCTGAATAGATCTTCATATTTTCGCACGAGGCCGGCTCCTGGGCCGTTATGCGTACAGGTAGGGGAACGTGTGGCCTATACTCGCTATTTTCTTCGCAGTATTGGGGTGAGTGCCACAGATCCCGCTTGGTTCAGGCAAGGGGTGGTACAAGAAGTTGATGTTGACGCTCTCAGTGCGCTAGTGCTCTGGGAAGGGGACCAGAATCCCATGCGTGTGTTAACCTGTAATCTTGCCCGAAAAGGTGCAAATTTGCGCTATTGCGATTGAGGTGAACATGCGCGTTTCTGCACAATATCAATGGGTAACTTGTTCATCATGTGGGCGGGAAGCTGCAGTATGCGACTCTGCCTTGGAATTACGCGAATGGGATTGGTTTGTGTCTACTTCTTTTGAAGAGATGGTTTGTCCAAATTGCAGAGTGCATCGTTTACCGTACGTCCACGCAGAGGATTCTGTTTATGGCGTCGTGTCTGTGGCACTTTCTGAGGGAATCAGTACCCCAGAGGCAATGGAAGCGATCCTTCCTGGTAAGATTTGCCCCAGGTGTGGGGAGTACAACGAGGATGGGGATAGTTGTTGTGAAGAGGAGGAAGATTGATGCTATATACAATCGAGCACATAGACGGGCACCAGATTCACGGAGTTTGGGTAGGAGATAATGGTATCGACGCCATTAAGCGCATGTTGGCCGAGTCAGGGGATCCCCAAGAAGATTTGGACTATTACAAGGCGACGCCGCAATCGTACTCGGTGTGGGATTTCGAAACAGAAAAACCCTTGGATGGTCCGCCTTCAGATGAATTGGTTGTCCAGTGTGTGGCGTACGAGAATAGTGCGTGGACGTATGAAGCTGTGCAAGCTTCGTACGAGTACATACGATGGGAACCAAATTCCGCAGGCTCTCATAGGGTGTATGTGATGTTGGATTCGTAGGCTGTTCAGAAAGGAGCTAATACATGTTGTGGGAAGATTACGTAAAAATCAGGGATACGATTTCGACTGATAGGGCTGTACCCCCGTTGTTCCGGTTGGCTGAGGGTACAACCTTGTTGACTAAATTGCTACAACAAGGCAATCGAGCCAATTTGGAAGGGGGTAGCGTTAGTAGTTCGCATGATGTGATATTTGTTGGGGGGCCACGAGTAGCAGAGTTGACAGAGGAGGAGGCTACACGTTTGTCAACGTTAGGGTTCCGAATTTTTGAAGAGGAATTTGGTTTTCAATTTTCTACTTGAGGTTCCCATGAGTTATTCGCAATTAATAACTTTTTGTCCGAGTATCGCTGAGCCTGACAGTGAATATCCAAACGGACATGGAACTGGGTGGCGTGTGTGGTATGCGCTCGCTACTAAGTATGGAGGGGAACATTCTCCAGCCTTGTGGATCCAAGAACATTTGTTCAGAACCTGGGAGAGCGTCCTACAGGATTTTGAAAAAACAGTTCTACTTTTCACATGTGATTATGCGATTACACGACGAGGGCAATTCCCTCAGCTTGTAGCAGCACTCCGAAAATTCGTTGAGGTGTATCCTTCGACAGGTGTATGTCATCTGTGTGCAATAGCGGATAGAATCGAGGCATTCGACGAGACCGTGGAGGCAGTGGCTCTCTACTGCTCGTCAAATAATGAAAATCTATGGACTGTCTATGAAAGAAATAGGTGGCGACCTTATGATTTGAGCAAAGATACAGAACATTGGACGCAAGAAGAGGTATCGGAGATGTAGAATGTACGAATTAAATAACAACCAAGGACGACGAGAGTGGAGAAGATTTTGGCATCACCGACAACGGACCACGTGGTCCAAATCGTCAAAGGCCGAAGGGATCTGGGTCCCTGTTGCTAACGTGGCGGCTGGGTTGGTAGTAGGAGATATAGCTTTTTTAATTGCAATTACAGCTTCAAAACCTCCCGGTACTGAATATTATCTATCCCATGAGCCTGCTCTTCACGCAATATTCGGGGAGCATGCAGGGACCTTGGAACCGGTATTGTGGGGGAATGGCGCGGAATGGGGTTGTGCGAAGCAAGGTACCTGGGTGAAATCTGCACATGGACTTGCGCGAGTGGTCCGGTATGTCGATGATCAGTATTTGGTGGTACCTGTACAGCCAACAAAGGAATTGCTACTGCAGCTAGGGTATCCTCGACTGGATCCGGACGCTGGAAGGAGAAATACATGAACCGTCCTACGTTATACGACGAGGTTGTGGCGAGAGCATTCGCTGAGAAGCTGGTACAAAAGATCAAACCCTTTGTTGAAGGAGATGATACGAATACAACTGTGCAGGAGTTGATTTGTGTACTGGCTGAAGTGGCGACCGACGGGGATTATGAGGCGTACAAGATGGCGCGAGAGTTGGATGACAATCATCATTGGGAGGTGAGTGCAGATTTGGTATCGACATTGGATGCTGCGATACCTTTGGCGTACGAGGCGAGGGATCGTCTGGTAGAACAGTGGGTGAAGGAAGAAAATATCACACCTGTGTTTTCTGTAGGGGATCGGGTGCAGGTGCGTGGTCGTGCTAAGTTTTCGGGGGAAATAACAAAGATTGATACTCGCTTGGCGCAGTACCTTGTATTTTGTCCTGAAAAAGGGCATGTACGTAGCGGGTCAGGGACACATGGCACATTTGTGAATTTTGAAGATGCGGAAGCGGAGGGTGTGTTATGAGAGGGGGGATTACGTACACGCTGACGGTGTGGTGTCGAGATTGCCCTGCCAATCAAGCGGAGGTTACGGGATCGATTCGCATTGCAAAGGCGCGTTGGAAGCAGAAGGGGTGGGTGTATGTCAAACAACAAGGATGGCAGTGTCCCCTGTGTAGAAAGGCCAAAATAACTCATGTACAGTCGTTGGAGTATGTTAATCACAGTGACCCCATCTGGTAAACAGCAGTACGTGTGCCAGATATGCGGTCGGGTATCTTGTTTTCCAGACAAGTCTTGTCCTGGAACGTTGGTGCGTTTGTATGGGAAGGATGGGGCTACGTCTTCGTGTGAACAGCTTGAGAAAACATTTCAAACGCATTCTGACCATACATACTGGGTGGTAAAATGAATGTTGGTTCAGAAGATTCGAGAGGAGTTGCTGGGAAATTCTGCTCGCGCAGTGGATATTGTGTACGAGGAGTTCGACAGATCACAAAAAGGAGCAACGATGGTAAGCGACGAACGGAACAATGAAGCAGGCAGGTTTGTAGCATTGACCACAACCAAGGTAGAGCTATTTCGCCTTCGTAAGCTTATGCATGAGGCGGCGATACGTCGGGGAGTCGCTGATTCGACAGATGGCATTTACAACAGGAGGGTCCAAAACCTTGAGAAGCAGATTCAGGACCTCCGCCGAGAACTTCTTGAACGAGCGCAAGCGCATGAGGAAGCAGTGGTCAAACTGGTACTGTTCCGACTTCTCAACGACTTCCCAACTCAGTGAGTAATCGAGAATGCCCGCTGGTACAGCGAAGAGAGCCAAAGGAAGATTGGGCGAAGCGTACGAAATGCTGCAAGTGTCAATGAAGGAAGTACCACAATGAGAGTAATCGTAACAGGAGGCCGGTATTTCACTGATGAAGCTCTGCTGTTTGAATTTTTGGACGTGGTGAAACAGAAATTCAATCTAACTGAAATATGCCATGGGGCGGCGAGCGGTGCTGACACGCTTGCCGGAAAATGGGCTGAGCTTCGAGGTGTCTCGGTAAAACAGTTTCCTGCCTTGTGGGAGAAGTATGGGCGCAGTGCGGGACCTAGGCGCAATCTGCAGATGCTGCAAGAATTCAAACCAGATTTATTGGTAGCGTTTCCGGGTGGTAAAGGAACAAGAGATATGATTGAAAAAGCTCGTAATGCAAAGATTCAAATTCTTTTTGCTCCTACCCCTTGACAATCTTTTTCCCCGTGCTATATTGGAGGTATGAACACCTCTACCACCACCGCCACTACCACCAACACCACCACCCCTACCACCAACGACCCCAAAGCGTGGCTGGCGTACTTGTACGCCGAACTGGATCGGGTGAAGGTTGCTGAAAGGGCGCTTCGCTCGGACGAATACTCCGAACAGTTATCGCATCTTCGAGAGGAGTGGGACCAGCTTCAATCTGCGATCAACTACTGGGAGGAGATCGCATACTACTGGTCCGTGGAGGCTGAGAACGGCTGACGACCATGCGGTCCCTAGCATCAAAGGGGCCAAAATAGGTCGGCGCGAACCTCTTAAAAAACAGATCCTTCTACAAAAGAATTGATCCCGTAGAAAGATCCAGATCATCCCCATATAGGAAGGTACTGTATTACTATGACTATGAACATCTCAATCAAGAAAGGGGATAGGGTAATAATAGAGGTTTTTCACCACCTCGACGCCGTTGTAGCAGGAATTCAGCCGAAATTCTGCGCTAGTTCGCAGATTGTAGAGGGAGAAGTCACCCATATTCGGGGCGACCACCCCACAAATCCAACGTCTTTTCGACTATGGGTGAGGCTTTCGGAGGGGGAAGAAATAATGGTTCATCCGGACCAGATCAGAGGTAAGGGGGAAAAGATCAAGTGATTAGATCATCCCATCAAGCAGATTTTGATGATTCAGAACAGATTTGTTAGATCACTGCATTCGTGAAAAACAGAATGCTTGCTGGTATATGTGCGGATTCGTTGGGGTTTTCGGAAAGATCATTTCCGTGAAACATAGGGTGTTGGAGGTGTACGGAATTTTTGACCCCGGCGATTTTTTGAAAGAATGTTCTGGAACCCCTTTTTTTATAGAACACGATGTTTCACAGAAACGAATTAAAAACTCGAAAAACTTTTCACGATTGGTGATCTTTCATGGAAATGGCTTGAATTACGCTAGATTCGTTTTGCGCGCTTGCGGGATTTTTAATGCAAATAAAAGAGCACAACTTCTTGACAATTCTATCTGTGGTTGCTATAAGTAGCTTATGGGTATGGCTTCAATTTTTGAAAGTGGTCACCTTCCGGCGGAGGCGGTTATTCGCGCCTGTGATCTGGTTCCTGGAACGCTCGTCCGTTGGGAAGGGGTGGAATTGGAGGTTCGGAAGATTGCACCTAAAGGGATGCGTCTTTGGGTTTGGTTGGACGCCCCTGGATGCACGTGGGAACTGGACGATGAACCTACCCTGTCGGTAGGAAGAAATCATCGATTTGAAAGGGTGAATTTGGAAGTCGCGTCCGCTATGTTGGGGCGGATATTGGGCGGAGACCGCTAACGGACCACGTGGTCCTGAGTTCAGGAGGTTACCATGCGTGATGCTATTGGTGCAGGTATTGGGTTGGCTTTGCTCGTTTTGTGTGTCGGGCTGTTGTTCTTTTCCCCCACACCAGCGGAAGCGCAGTATTCCACTAGGATGCCGACTGCGTACGAGCGGGATATGCTGCGCGCGGTACAGAAAATCGGGCAGGAGTTGGAACGCCAGAATCAACAATGTCCCTGTCGCGAACGGAGATAACATGTACACACCTTATGGCGACAATCCGGAAGCAATTCGAATTGCGATGACGGAGACTGAGCACGACTTTCGTTGGCATAATGTGGAGGTACTTGAGTGGCATGAGGGATCTAATGCGAGTCATCTTGTAGCTCCACCCCCTAGATCGAGACGTAGGGTTGCACACTCCCCTGGTACGGTTGGTCCTCGTTTGTGCGCGGCTTGGCACGAAGATGCGTTGCCGGATGCTGTGAAAAATTATTATTGTACTATTTGTTACCCACCGCATTCTTATCTGTTGCTGCTGCAGGTAGAGCAAGGTAACCAGCATGAGGTTTGGGTAATGCTTCCTGCGTCGAAAGAGCGTATCGAAGCGGTGCGAGGTAGACGCATTTCTGTTCGTGATGCGTTTTTGCAACCAGAAGGTGCCGCTTTCCTCGAAGTGCACGTCCGTTGTCCTGACCCTGGACGCATCCACCCTGAATGGTTGGTGGATTCGGTGCTCAGGCGTCGTTCGGAAGAGATGGATCCCAGTTGGTGGAGAGAACCATGAAGTACAATTTAGTGCAAATTGAATTGGATTGTGGCAAGTACACATGCTCACGGGAGCGGGGAAGCTTCTGTTCGAAGCTCGGCTCCGTTAGTTTTGGAACAAAGCGTGTGTGTATGCTTTTTCCATCGAAAGAAGGCCCTTACACACCTCTACTTGATTCTGAGGGGGTGCTTGTGCGCTGTGATGCTTGCATGTATGCATGCGGCACTACTGTGGAGATGTTGATAGAAGATATTAAGGAGGTGGAAAAGGGTATGTCCGCCGAAGAGTTTCAGCAATGGTCTCGGCGTTACTTGGGGCTCCCTTATGGCGGGTGGAAGATTCCATCCACACCTGTGGCAATCTTGCGATTAAAAATTGACAAACGGCTGGGCCGGTTCGAGGGACTGTGGGAGGATGGGATGGGTAAGAATGGTGTCGGTTGAGTAATGCTACCATATCACTTCATGTGACAAGGAGAAAGAACATGGATTTAGATACATTCGCGCTAGTATCAAAGGCTATCCTGCTTACTAGGGAAGCAGAAAATGAGTTAGTGTACATCATGACTACTATAGATGAGAGGCCAGCTTTTGAAGCGGCTACTCTTAGTTTAGAGGCTCTTATAGAGCAGGGCATTCTACATAAACCTAGGCAAGTACTCGTTATCAGCCTCGACCAGTGCTTGATTCTCGAATCGCAATATATTTTATATACTCAAAAAGCAAAAGATTGCGTTCTGGATCGTGCACAAGAAAAGGTCAACACTTCTAGGGAATTGTTTATGCGAGCAACACAAGAATATGAAAGATTGCGGGAGATAATTGCTCATTAAACAAATGCCAGAACTCTTGTTCTTGTGATGGTTCGGTACCAGAACATCTATGGTACGTTTGTCGAGATATTGCGAATCTTGCAAAGGAGCTGGCGGACAAAATGGAGCTTCTAAGGTCTTTTGATCGATTAACCTCACTCCAAGAGGAGGATCCACGTGCTACTAGAAGATAAAAGGCCAAAACTGCAGCTGCTGGTAGTGGTAGGGTTAGGGAACACCCTAGCCGTACTGAAAGCTGAATCAAGCATACCAGGGGTCTGGGAAGGTGAGTTGGAGAATGTGGGGAGTCTATACCCTGATCATATTGGCATCCCCTTACCCCCAGAAGAACCAGGGATGTATGAATGGAATGGGGTGCTGGCTACGTTCTACTCTGATGTAGATGGGGAGTTCGATTCGGAGTTTCAAGGGGAGTGGACACAGCTGTCGCATTTAGGTGAATTATGCCCAAACTAGTAAACACGAAAGTCTTATTCGAAGCTACAAAAAAATCTTGGGATGAAATTCAGGATTTAGGCGTCTGTTGGTGGCCCGGCCCAATGGGGTCGGAAACGTTCTATATTGCAAGTAGCTACAACATCCCAGCTTCCGAACGTAAGCTAGTCCGAAAAGGTGACTATGTATCCAAAATTGACGGAGCTTTTTCGGTTATTAAAAACCCAGACACAGAGGAAGTGTAAAGGAACTGGAGGACAAAATGGTGGAGAAGGTGGAAACAGATAGAGATAGAGATAGAGAAGTGGCTCTCAAAGCCCAGGTGGAAACAATAGTCAAAATTGCGCACCTACTCCTAATCGAGGCAAACTGTATCGGTTTGTGGGGTGACGATATCCACACACAAATGAAGCGAGTTATCGAAGACATAGAAATGATTAGGAGAGAACTTAGGAAATGAACGCCCATATCGTTGCGATCCACGAAGGACATGCTTTGGCTTGAAGCAAAAACTGAGTGTGGGATTTCGATTCAGCGTTTCAAGGAGAGTATTATGCCCAAACTAAAATCAATACAGTTATCTGAGGACGCTCCTGCTGATTTACAGGAGTACGTACAAGACCTGAGGGAGGTGGAGTACGCAGATCCTAGCGATAAAGATACGCCTGTTTTTGTGCATAGCCTGACTTATCTGATTGAGCACCTACAATGGCGTTTCCCCGCATACAAGGTCAAAGTCTCTTTTTCAGTAGTGAAATCAGCGTCGTGTGCATGTGCAGCATCTTCACGACGAAATTTTGCAGCAAGCACAAATGAAGAGGATTGACAATCTAGTTGTGCGTGTTATATTGATGGCATGTCCAACACCTTCACCCCTACTGCTCGCGCCCCTCCTACCTATCTTCTAGGTGGGTGACGCGCATGGTGCGCGATCGCCAAGGGTAGGATTACAGTTTCGAAGCGTTGAAAGGGTAGATATGATGCAGTACAAATTCGAAACTGTGATTACCGTGGATGGCACCAACCCTTCACTTTGTGGCGAGTGCTGTCATCGAGACACTCGTGTGGGGCAAGCAATCTGCCGTCTATTCGGCGAAGAGCTTCGAAAAGCTTGCAAGAAGGTCGAAGTTCAACCGATCCAGATCACACTGAGTGATGGCAGAGTAGGTTTGTTCTCAGGAGTACCCTTCTTTGAAGAAGGTGACGAAGCGCTGTGCTCTGATGTTTGCGTGGTGAGGGTTAAACCCCTCGATATCGAGACAGCGTACCTGGAAGAAACAGACGGGTGCCTGCATATAGCTAGGGGAGAAGGCCCAAAACCAGCTCCCCGATTTGAACGGTGTCCTCGCTGTCTTGAGGCATGGGTAGATGGGCTACATTTTAGGCGTTAGGAAAGATTAAGATGAAAAAACTGTACAAGTTTGATGAGGATTGTGGTCGCCACGGTTCTCTTAGCGGGATCTTCGTAGAAGATTCTGAGAGGGTCGCCAAGTGCATCGGAATGCCTGTAGAGTTTGGGGAGGTCCTCGGCAAGCATTCCAGGATAAGTGTGAAGTTAGAACCATCCCACTTCCAGGTGATGACAGACGACCAGGAATTTATTCAGAGGTTTGAAGACCTCAAGCTGGAACAAGGCTACAACCCGTTTGACTACCTTGCACCACAGGATGAGTACGAGCCGGAACCTGCCAAATGATGAAGCTAGATCCTGCTAATCCCCTCAGGAATCCGATGGGGTTCCAGTGCACCGCATGCGGGAAGCTCGAAGGCTTCTACACATGCTCACGGGAGCGGGGAAGTTTCTGTTCGAAGCTCGGCTCCTTCTGGCGCATGCACATGATGGAACAGCTGGGGTTCGTCTACCGGAAGAACTTGCATGGACGCAGGATTCCTCGATGGGGTGTGACATGAAGCGGTTCAAGCTGGAGTACCTGGATCGACCCGAAGCCAAGCCTCTCTGGTTCGACACCAAGCGGGAGATGGATCAGGTGGTCGACCTCATCCGAGGGTGCCCGGTCGATGACGGGCCGGTTCGCCTGCGCCTCACGACCTTCGAGGCTGTGCATATTGAGAGGGTGACTGTCCCATGAAGCTGCAAGCAGGACACGTGTTCGGGATTGTCCAGATCGCTACGGGGCTCGTGCTCGTCTGGGTGTCCTACCAGTGGAGCGAAGCTCGCGAGCAAGCCGATAGAGCAGTCGAGATGCTGAAGCAGTACCAGACCGACATGGATGCGTGCTTGGATCAAGCCGAGGGTAAGCGTGCCTTCCCCGGTCGGAGAGGAAGAGAGCCGCTTGCGACAGGCGAGCAGTTTGACTCCTGCGACATCGTCGCAACTTCTCCGCTTCCGAGAAAATCTTGAAGGGGTACTACCGCGCTACCCCCTTTACAAACTCAAGGTAGTTTTAACAATGACCATACATATATTGTATGGCACATAGCGGGGGGGATGTGGTGGGAAAACATGAAGGTGGAACGCGTGATCAAATCGGGCAAAATCCTCTCCTTCAGTACTTTGACTACGAAAGGACGCGTCGAAGTCGACACAAAGCAGTACGAGTTTTTGTCGACGAGTTTTCTAGCAATTCGGCGTCCTAGGTTTCCTCGACCAGGCGAGACAGTTGAGGTTACCCTAAGAAGGACTGAAGCAGGCTATTCAGTCCTAGCGGTCTGCGCTCGCGATCATTAGATTCATCCAGGCTGTTGTCTGGCTGTGCGTGGATACTTGAGCCCTAAGAGGAAGGAAGGTGTGAGATGGGAACTTCGACTGATGCGATTCTAGCTTTCGGTGTGCAGTTAAAGGATGATGCAGTTCGTGAAGCTGCTGATCTTGATAACATGGATGCGGAGGATGAGCTGGCTCAGAAATTGTACGAGTTGCGGCAAGAGTCTGCGAATGGTTTGGAGATCATACGGCATTGCCGTGATGCTTATCCTATGTACTTTCTAGCTATTTCCGGAACGCAAAGGTGCGCATCCAGAGGTGAGCCTGAACGTATAGAAGCGTTGCCTGTGATAACAGAGGAACAAATGGATACTCTCACTAGGTTCATTGAGGAGTATTGCATCCAAGACAAACTTAAGGGACCTATCGGCTGGTGGCTTTTCTCGGACTGGTCTTAGCTTCAAAAAAAAAACAGCAAGACCACGTGGTCCACCCTTGACAATTCTTTTCCACGTGCTATAGTGGAGACATGAATTACAACATTGAGATGGCCGAAGAGGCCGGGTACTCCGAAGACTTGTTCCATTGCTCATGCTCCGCCTGTGGGGGGAGCATGGTATTTCCGGACGAACCGGACTACCTCTGTCCGGATCCAGAGTGCAAGGCTCCCCTCTGCACTCGGTGTTTCGAGGCCAAGCGGTGTTATGACTGCGAACGCTGCCATGAACAGGAGACAGGAGAATGAGCAACCATCAACATCAACATCAACCCGCTTTCTTTGGAAAGGGTGAGCGGGGTATCAGTTTTGTTTGTTCTTGCGGAGCAACCAGCAAGAACAACGTTGACTGGATGGCCCCCAACACGCCGAAAAACTTCGGCACAGACCCGAGCAAACCTACCACCGTGAAGGTGTGGTGGCAGGGTCGTTCGGTCGATGCTTGTGCCGATACGTCCGGAGTGGTTCGGGTGTGGGATGCGGTTGCGGGGCACTTCACTGTGTGCCACACACTCCTGCCTGCACAAGAGCGCTACGTCAAATCTCGTGTGCGCCCCTCATGAAGAACTTTGAAATCCTTCGCAAGCAAGGAACCGGCTGGATAGTTGTGGCAGAAGGTACCATTTTCACTTCGGGTCAGGTGGCGATTCAGTGGAAAGGTGAGTCTGTTACAACTTATTTGGCCTTGGATCACATTACTTCTTCCCTCAGTGACACTGAGATGATCGTGGAACTAATCCGCGAGTTTCGCACCGGTGCTCCAGCTGTAGTAAAGCGGGCGGTTATATCCGGTTTCGGAGCGGGAACGTGGGTGGCGTTACAGATAAAAGACGCTTGACCAGCGTAGCGACAACAGGTAGAGTTTGGCGAATGGAGTTGTGATGGACAGATCCCGTATGCTGAATCTGTTGGAAGTTAAGAGAGGTCCTCGTATGGACAAACCTTCGCCTGCTCTTGCAGCTCGGTCTAGGTACACTCAGCGAAGTCCTGCGACATTACCTGTGGTGGCGAATCGAGAAGGGGTGACTGTAGAAGAATTCTTTGCTGAGCTGTTAGCAAATTCTCGTATCGAAGATCGTGTTCTGAAGGTTGGTACGGATCCCATAAAAATGGAGCACATGACTGATCCACGTCTCTTCTCGAATATCGAGTGGGAATTGAAAAAAGATCCCCCACATTTTTATTTACAGTTGATCAATTTGCCCAGAAAGTTCTACGATGCTCACAGGCAAAATGGTCGCGAGATTGTCAGCAATTCTTGGCGTATGCAGATTCAATTCCATTCCCCTCCTCCTTGTAGTTTTGCGAAAGTTCACTACATTTTACCGGCAAATGCTTATTCACTGAAGTTACACGCGAAGAGTGATCACCCTTTGGCGGTGGCTCGTCATATAGGGAAATATTTGACGAAGGTTGTGAATTTGATTTATCCTGCTTACTACGATATGCATAAAATATTCAAACCTGGTCAGTATCCTACTTCGGAGGAGGAGGAAGCTTGGATGACGCGTGTGATTGAGAAAGGGTGGAAGTGATGGCGTCTTTGAATCAGTTACTGGAACAGCTTAGGGTTCATTTGGAAGCAGATGATCTTGCGGAGCGCGTAGCCAGGTTGGATTTGGAACAAGTGCGCGCGATGGCAAAACCTATTATTGCTTCGGCGCACGATGTAACCAACCAAATAGAGGCACGGCGCAGTGCTATAATCAAGCTCAACAGAGTCTGGATGGAGATAGGTCCTAAGGGAAGGAATCCGCAACCAGATAAATGGGCTGCGATTAATGCACAAGCACTGCCAAAAGCTCGACAATTGTATCAAGAATCCCAAAAGGAAGTGACCGGCATGCTTCCTGCGATCACTAAAGTTTTGGATAGTATGAAAAAACTCAAGCTGGATGCGCGTAGTAAACGTGCACAAGACCGCTACCGAGATGCTCGCTATTGGCTGGCGAAGTTCAAAAAAGATCCTCCAACGGATGTGAGTTCAATTGAAGACAGTTATCCTCTGGTGGATAGGTGGCAAAGAATGATGAGCAATTTCACAACAATGGGATTAGCTGTCGAAGCAATTTTACAGGAAGCAGAAACTTCGGAGGCGTGAGATGTCAATTAAGTTAAATACGATCGTACCTTTGCTTGAACAAATCCGCATCCACCTGGAAGGGGTTACGCCTGATGTGGATGGATTTATCCTCTATCTCACCGGCGCTTTAACTAGCCATGACCGAAAGAATTCTAAGAAAAGGGGGTATAACCCTAATGCCTTGAGCATGTATCTAGGGGCTGTTGGTAAGATCAAATCAGATGTGGCAAGATACTCGGGAAGCGGAGAACCTGAGGCGTTGGATGCATTAAAAAAGGCTATTAATGCTCGTTTCCTCCCCGACATGCCTCCAGCTAAAGCCACCATTAAGGCAATAGATGCTTTTCTCGCTACTGGAAAAACACCTAAGTACGGAAAATAGTTTAGGACGTGGTGGCTGCTTGGACTTTTTGTTTGATTCATAGGAGATTCGAAGTATGGATACGCTGAAACAGTTGATAGATCGTCTTCGTGTGTATACAGAAAGCAGCACACAGAGCAAAGTTGCCAATGCCTTCAATCCGATCTACAAAAAATTACAGAAGGATATCATCCAAGCAGTAGGGAAAACGCCTAGTTCTCATACGATCGATGACATGGGCTTATCTCTTTCCTGGGCACTGGACGAAGGTACGGAGTTTGTGGATCTGGATGTCAGCAGTCCTTTGGCAATAGAGACAGGACAACGCCCGTACAAAGTAGTGCACAACGATTCGGTTGATCCAGAAAAACCTAGGAGGAAGTCGAGCTATCCCAAAACATTGGAACAGGCCATACAGTTGGTAAAGAAAGCTATACAGACAGCTGAGAAGCATCAGCAAAAAGTCAAGAAAATAGGGTACGCTGCATATACCCCCAGATGACTTGAAAGATACTTGCTGCTCCTGTTGACAATCCCTATCCAAGTGTTATGCTTGGAGGTATGAACTGTTTCACCATTAGCTACTCCCTTGCTACGCCGGCTCCTTGGATTGAGTTTCGAGGGAAGTGGCGGTGGAACAGTTCTACACCTAACTTCAACTTGAGGTTGGGGCAGAGCTGGAAACCTCCGTTCGGGTCGGAGTACAAGACTTTTGTGGAGGTGAAGGTTCGGGATGTGCCTGTATGCATTCCCCGACGTGCAGAAACATATCGTGTGCGAGAAGTACATAGGATTGTTGCCGATCACGCACGATCCTATTACATGATTTTTAACGGCCCTAGCCAAAATAGGGACTGTTTGGTGAGGGTCAGTGCTGAAGTGACCTACTTCAACGCGCTATGCCCTGGAGGTTCCTGGGAAGTGCTAGAAGGGGACGTGACTACCATCGCGCAAGGGCGCGGGGTATCCACATTGAGCGGACGGATTATCCCTGCCAAGGACGGTAGCCACAACGGGTGGACTCCTTGGGTAGATGCGTTGGTTCGGATTGCTCCTGGAGCGAAGATTCGTATCCGTTGGGGCACTAGGCGCACTACTACTTTTGTGAACAATGACGGGGTGATGGAAAAAACAGAGGAGTTTTTTCCTTCCTAATCAACAGGAGAGAACAAATGCGAGTGGAAGTAGCTGCGAGATGCGGCAAAGTAACCCAAGTGTTTGAACTGGATGTGGATCCTACAGAGTTGGATAAGCTGTACGATGTCACGACCACGGATGCAGGGATAGAGACATTGTTGTGCTCGTTTTTGGCGAGTGGGGGCTTGGACATGCTCCGGAAAATGGCGGGACACAACAAAGCGCGGCGTATTCGTTATGAGTGTCCCTATCCGGGAGGATATATAGGTCCGGAACGTTGCTACACGTCTTTTGAAAATTCAGAGCTTCATGCAACCATGCGTTCGATAAAAAATGTGCTGATGCAATTGGATGTAGCTCAAGAAGAAAGGGGGTTTAAGGTTTTGCGGGACTTGTTGGATAAATACGAAACCGAGCACGGGCTATTGTGAGAGGAGCAATTCGAATGCAGAATACGTATGCTACGATCAGTACTGGATCCGCCCAAGCAAAAATTTTTGCTGAAGGGGTTAAGATAACAATTCGCGCAGGAAATGCGTACATCCCTGACAAGGACTCTGATTTGTTGGAAACATCCGCAGCCTTATCTATCTGGGCTGGCGCAGAAGAACTGTCCGGGGATCAAAAAGAGTTGTGTGAAGCTCTCGTCATGCATTGGGATGAGATTCATAAAATTTTTAAGAATCTCGGAAGATGTGAGCGGGTGTTTATTCACCGCTTGTTGTTTATGGAAGGCCACCGGGAAAGTGTTTTCTTTGGGTAACGGGTAAAGGGGATCCACATGCAGTCTGTAATTTATTACCGTCGTGATCGAGGTATGTCTTCTGAAATCGAAGAAGCGGCTATAGAGGCTACTTTTCGGGTTGTACATAGTCGGTTAGATATTGTATCAGGAGAAGTCTGTATTGCTCGTTACAGTGCCCTACCTTTTTACAAAGAGTTGGAAGAGGATTTGGCTCGTAGGGGTGCTAGGCTTATTAACAGTTATCGACAGCACCGTTGGATTGCTAATCTAGGGGACTGGTATCAGGACTTTGAAGGATTGACGCCCCAAACATGGCATCGACTTGACCTTGTTCCAGAAGATGCTTTCCCTGTGATTGTGAAAGGGGAGACTAACAGTAAAAAATTCTCGTGGGATACTCACATGTTTGCGCGCACACGACAGGAAGCCGCAGTAGTGGTGGGAAATCTCATGGATGATGGCTTTATCGGTGTACAACCGTTGTTTTTTCGTAAGTATGTTCCTTTGCACACCTACTTGATAGGGTTTCGTTCTCTACCCATCACAAAAGAATTCAGGGTTTTTATTTGCAATCGTAAGGTGCTGAGTATCGGTTATTATTGGTCCAACTATGTAGACGATCTACCCGAAAAGCCTAATCCGGCTGATGTACCACAAGATTTCTTGCGTAAGATCGTTGCCCTAGTAGGAGATCGTGTGCCTTTTTATGTTGTGGACGTTGCTGAGACTGCTTCTGGGGATTGGATTGTCATTGAATTGAATGATGGTCAACTTTCTGGACTTTCTGAAAACGATCCTGCTGTACTTTACCCTGCACTTCGAGTGGCGTTGGAGATTCCGGAGTGTTGTGAGCGAGGGTTGGAGTACGGAGGTAAGAGATGATCGGGCCGTTTCTGAAATCATTTGGATCGAAATGGGCAGCTGCTCGTCGTGGTGTATTTCCTGTACCAGAACATTCTGTTATTTTCGAACCATTTGCGGGAGGTGCAGGTTACTCCTGTGCTCATTGCATAAACCGAGTGGTTTTGTACGATGCTCATGATGAATTGCGGGAACTGTGGCAGTGGCTTGTGTCGCCTGCAGCGACTGAATCTGTGATTCGCAGTATTCCTATCCTGGAACCAGAAACAAACATCCTTGAAGCAGGGTTAGATCGAGGTCCGGCTTTGCTGGTGAAGTGGTGGCAAAGGACGAACAACCATGGATGCAAAACGTGGAAAGTATCACCATGGGGGAATAAACCAGGGCAATGGACGGAATCTACTCGTAGTCGGATAGCAGAGCAGGTGCAGGCTATCAAACATTGGGAAGTTTTGGATACAAATGGGAGCATGGCAGATTATTGCAGCGCGACTGTGTTCGTGGATCCTCCCTACGAATTGAATTATCAGTATGGGTTCAAACCTGGTCCAGATTTCTATTCGAATTTGTCCGAGACTGTCAGGGATTGGGAAAGACAAGGTTGCCAGGTTATTGTTTGCGAAGCTGTCGGTAAAACAGGGCAGCTTCCTACGTGGTTGCCCTTTCGTTCGTCTCACCGGCAGGTGACATCTCGACGAAAAGCGTCGAATCATCACCATTCCGCAGAGTTACTGTACACCACCCCAACTTCTCCGCTTCGGTAGAAGCTGATTTCTCCTGCTCCCCCACACCCCCTTTACAAATTCAGGGAGTATTTTAGAATGACCATATATGTATGGTCTTTTTTTATAGATTTGTTTGTCAGATTCTCCTAGGTGCGGCCGTCTCCTCTTAAGACAACGGAGGGTACAATGGATCTGAAAAGAGCTATCGAATTTGCGAGAGTACGAACTGAAGCTATAGGGAGGCCGGATTTGCTCCCTTTGGTTAAAAAATGCTTGCGTGTTGCACATGTGCGGGGATCGCCGAGCGACGAATATGCTCTGGCGCGTCTGGTTGTGTTCCGGGTGGCGCGTACAGAAGAGTTGCGTGAGAAGACTCGTGTGCGCTTGCAGCAGGAGGCGAAGTTGCGCGAAACTTGTGTCCGTGCAAAAGTCGCGCGGCGTCAAGAGATGTTGCTCGCGCTGGGCGAGTGGATCGAGGTGTTGGAGAAGCGGGAGGTTTTGTCTCCACTGATCGCTCAGGTGATGCGATTGAATCTCCTGGAAAATAAAGGAGGGAAGGAAGTGGCTTCCCTTTTGGGTGTATCTCAAGATGTGGTGTATCAGTGCAAAAAACGAGGGTTGGATCGTGTGCTTAAGACCTTCGGGTGTCCTCCGATCCTGAAGGAGTGTTTGTCGGTACCGAAAGGCCGGCAAAAACGGCCAGTTCCTTCGGTGCTGCATCGGGTGGTCGTGCGCTAAATTCGGTTGGTTATTTAGTAGATGTTGGGGTATATTCGGCAAGAGGTTAAAAATGGCAGTGCAAAATTTAAGATACTTGTTGGAACGTATGCGCACCAGGATGGAGTTATCTGAAGAAGCGTACGACCGCTTGTTTCAAGATCTGGTGAAAGTCGCGGACATGTTCACCGCTACGGCGCAAAAGACCAAACAAGGGGAGCGTTTGATGGATCAGATTCTTGCCAGAGCAGAAAAAGATTTGCCTAAGAATTCTGATGAATTGTACGGGCTTAAGCAAGATATCGCCTCTCTCAGGGACAGTTGGACAAGGGCTCAGGAAGCATTGGACGATTTCGGGCAAGCTTACGACGCGCTCAATCGTCGTGCCCTCAAGTATAAATTGCGCTAGTTCCCCTTCTTCCCTCTACAAATCGTACGTGATTTGTCATTATCTGTGCACAACAAGAGCTGCAGCGGCTTGACAATCTCTTTTACAGTGTTACGTTTGCATAGTGAAACAATCCTCACAGAAGCAGTATTTGAAAGGTAGGTAGGGTGATGGACCGTTGTTACAGCTGCGGTAGAGCGGTGACGCTCGGTCCTAGCTATGCCGATAAACTCTTCTGTTCTGGGGAGTGTGCCAGGGCTTATCGCACAGAAACCGGGGAACCTTCTGGGCATTCCTTGAAGGATCTGATCACGTGGCCGGTGGCTGCTATTCTTGCCATGGTCGGAACACAGGCCGAGAAAGAGGCACTGGCTAGCGGCGTTGATACAGGAACTGCCTACCACAAGAGGTGTGAGGCAATAAGGCAAGAAATTGTACGACTCCAAAAGCTGGAGGCGGAGGAATTTCTTTGGGCCAAAGCAAAACGAAAAAAGCAAATCCTTTAGGAAGGTAATTAATCATGCCGTGGCGAGTACCAAAACGAATCCCTATTTGGTTGGATTTAGACGAGAAGATAATTGGGGAGCAGACTGCCTCCATAATCGAGGAGCAGGATAAAAAAATTGCGGCTTTGAAAAAAGAAGTTGAGACAAAAAATCAGATATTGAAATACCATGCAAAGGAGTTGCACCGCGTTGCCACAGTATTTGGTGTCACACCCCCCGAAGGACAAGAGGACAAGAGGTATCTCATTTGGCTCCTTCGTCAAGTGATTGATGTGTTCGTGGAGCGTTACGATCTTCAGCAAATGGAATTGGACAAATGTCTCAAGGAAATTGCAATTCTCAAGAAAATTGAGACGTGTACCGAAGCCGAGCTACGACAACGTTACGCCGATCTGACGCTCGATCTGGAACGTCTGCAAGAAGAGTTGAAGAATAACGAAGAAGGTACAAACGGTTTATGACTGCTTCCTTTATTATGTGTGTTGTAGCCAAAGTGCTCGAAGTTTTGGCTGACGATTTGACTTGGGGAGAAGACCTTGTGCGCAAGAATTTTTTATTGGAAACTTCGCAGAGGTTATTCAGGCGAGGAGTAGAAAATGGGTAGGATACAAGTAGTCACCATCGTATTGGCCAATGGTCGTAAAGGTACATTCACAGGCCAAGTGCTGGTGGAACCGGATGAAATCAAAGATTGCCTAGGCCCAGTGGATGTGTTTCTTTCCCCACCACACGAACTGCCTCCAGAATATCGAACAGAACCTCTATCAGAGCTTCTTCCAGACACCTTAGTCGGTGTGATCCAGGAAGGTCTCCCATACAACCGAGATCCTTTGTGTCCTTGTTCGAAGTACGAGCCAGGACATACGTCCAAAGGGGATTGCGAAGGAGACGGCCATTATTTGTGTCAAAAATGCTGCTATAAAAAAAGCAATCTTCCCCCTTGACAATCTTTTTCCACGTGCTATATTGGGCACATGGCAAACAATACCAACAGCAACAGCAACACCGCCAACACCACCAACCACGCCGTCGGGCTGGTTGGGAACATGGTCAACTTAACCCCTCACGCCATCGTGCTGAGGGACGCAGAAGGGACGGACCACGTGGTCCCTCCGAGCGGGATCGTGGCCCGTGTGTCTTCAACTCCGGGAGCAGTTGGGCTGGTTGCGGGGATCCCAGTCCCTGTAGCGGCTCCTGAGGCGTTCGGGGAGATCGAGGGGCTCCCTGCCCCTGCTCCCGGAACGATCTACATCGTCTCCGCTATGGTCGGAGCGAGGGTGTCACGCGCTGACGTGCTGATGCCCGGAACTGGCCCCGCTGACGGGGCCGTTAGGAATGAAAAAGGCCACATTGTGGCCGTGACGAGGCTCAAGGCCACATGATGAAGCTCATGATGGCCGAGCGTGAGTTCTGGCAACAGATCGTGTTAACATTGTTGGCACGATCTGAAGTCACGAATCCTGAGCAGGTTGCCAGCATTTGCATGTTGGCGGATTTGCTTGTGGTTGAGTATCGCACACGAGCAGAGTCTCGGAGGTGAAACATGGGAGTTCATTACAGTGATTGGGCTAGCCAGCCTTATGTCCGGGTAGCCTGCACGCAGAAAGTGGGTGAGCCTTGGTGCATCCGAAAGGATCTTCCTGAGCAGGTTTACGAAATTCCTGTAGAAGGCAAGGATAGTATCCTGTATACTTTTGAGGTGTCTTGTGTGACGTGTCTGGAATGTTTGGATTTGATTACGCAAAAAGGATGGGTGTAGGTATGCGAGTGATGCTTTTGCAGACCATGGTGATGGCGATGCTGTACGCAAGTGCAGAAGCACAGGCCGTGGCAGCTACGCTTCGGGTAGGTGCTACCTGCGAGCTTGTTCCCGAACCATCCAACGAGTACGATAGTCTGGCTGTAGCTGTGAAGTACGGTAAACATCGTTTAGGGTACCTCCCTCAGGGGCAAACTGCCGTCATTCACCGTTTGCTGGCGGCCGGGTTAGAGCTGACTGGTACGATCATACATACATGTGTGCCAGGGCAATTACGGGTAGAGATAGCCTTGGAAGTGGAGAAAGATAATGGCTCAATCACCTCTTCAGAACAGGTGTGAAAAGTGCGGGAGAGAGAAGTTTCCAGCCGTGCCTACTGTCTCAGAGATTAAAAAAGCCATCCGAGAAATAGGCCCGACAGTCTGCATTCGGACTCTCGCAGATTACATGCGTGTGGAAGAAACCTCCTTGCGCACTGTCCTAGGTTTGTTGCGCGAAGACCTTCTCGTTGATTCCCGCCCATGCGGGCACTGTGGGAGTGAGCGGGTACGTTTGCTGGGATTTTTCGATCACAGCATCTTTAAGAAAATAACTTCTTGACAATTCTTAGCCAGGTGTTATAGTTGAGTGCATGGGACTTTTATCACTAGACGACGACCTCCAAGGGTCGCACGACCTTCGAAGCGAACCTGTTTCGCCGGAGGAACGTGCGAGAAATATCGCTGCCCACGAAGCCAACAAGGCTCGTTGGGCTGAAGAGGCGAAAGTGGAGAAAGAAGAAGCGGAGCGCGTTCGCCTCCGTCTCCTTGCTCTGCGTAATGCCTTCGACCCCAAGAAGTTTGTGGAGACAGTGAAACGTCTCCGGGACGCTGACCTCGCTCAGGGGGAAGAGGGAAGAGGGGGGAAGGTTCACCCCTTAAGTGCCTTACAAGCATTGGGGTTGTACAACCCTGCTGACAAGGCTTGCGAGATTTTCTGGAAGGAAAAGCCCTGGCGACAGTGCCGGGAAATCATCGTCCGAACATCACCAGGGGATATCTGGTTGGAGGTGAGAAGATGAAGCATATAGCCATGAGGCTTGACGGGTCCATAACTAGACATTCCACCTTGGCGGCGTTGGAAACAGCCCGCCGCCGAGGAAAGGGATCAAAGACGGTCGTCAGTTCGTGGCCGGAGGGCGATCCACCACCGGCGGCTTCTTCTTCTGCAAATGCCTGGGACGCATGGCGACTCAGGAGGGGGGTAGCTTCCCGGTAACCCTTTGAACACGTCTCAACGTGGAGGTAAAATGAAAATTACTCCTCTCCATATGTGGTTTTTGATCGTGACCCTCTATCGATACGTCGACGAGATGTTGGACCCTGAGGGTTATTGGAAAACTACGCAAGGTAGTTATCCTGTTCGTCGCCTCCCGGTGTACTACCGGGTGGAAGCTCTACACAAAGCGTGGTGGCCTAAGATCGAGGCAGAAAAAAAGAGGGTGCAGGCCGAGAAAAGTTGATTTGGAGGTTTCATGCAACAAACTCGTACAATCACGCTGGAAGTGGAGAGGGATGACGTTCCCTGTGTGTTAGAGGTGACGATGGTAGGGGAATATCTTCCTGCTTGTCCTTTCTACAGTGTTCCTGCAGAATCTTGGGCTGAGGTTGTTGCAGTACACACTGGTGCGGATCCAAGTATTTTAGACTCTTTTCAGTTTACATCGAGTGAGCTGGAGGAGCTTGAAGATGCTTTTTGGAGGGAGTGCAGATGCGCATGCGCATAGAAAGCCATCTCGAAGTTGACCGGCAAGAGGGCACAGTGCTCTGGTGCGGTAAGATTCTAGGGCTGGTTGAGTTCGGTGGATGCACCTTGTTCGCCGAACCGGAGGATTTCAAAGATTTTGAAGCATCGTGTGTACCTTCTGCTGAAACATTGCAGGAGATTAAAGATCACCTGTGGTATGGGTACAGTCTGCCTTGCAGGGTCGAACCTTGGCCCGGAAGAAGAGGGGTATGATGGATTTGGATCTGTCCTTAGGAGATGTGAATTTATGTCAGGGTTGCGGCAGTAAGAAGCAAAAAGTCAAAAAAGTAGTTCTGTCTCCTGCAGAAGTTGACGCCTTGACAAAAAAGGCAGAGTTTTTGGTGTACAAGGCTACTGTATCGAAATTATCTGAGGTGGAGCAGATAAAGGAATTGAAACGGTTGGAAAAACGCCTCAGATCTTCAGAAAGTACGTTACAAGAGTTGATGCGTCGGAAGGTACTCATCGAAAATCTCAGAAGGGAGAATGTAGGAAAATGAAATTGGTAGCTATTGTTTTTCCGGAGGTTTTGCCGGATACCTTATCCCGCCAACAGTTGCTGCAGTTAGCTGTCGAAGGAGAGGAAGCGGCGGCGTCTTTATTTTCGTTGTATGTAAGAACTTTTATGATTCAAACTAATATAACTGAACGAGAAACCGCTTTACGTTACCTGTTGCAAGATGTCGAAAGTTCTTGGAGGTTTGTGAAATTTTTGACGACTTTACCGGATTGTCCAGAAACTTTTGAAGTAGGTAGATCTTTACTTTTGCAATTTCACACAGCGACATGGGCCACATTTCGATTTTTTGTATCTGTGTACGAGGACGCTTCTGTGGAACATGATGGGTGCGATGAGTTGAATTAAAACTGTGTGTCTAGTACAATAAGGCGCGTTCGATGGAAAAGATCTTGCCAATTGTGAGAGGTATGCGAATAGAGGGTACAGCGTTGCTTCTGCTGCGCGAACGTCTTGAAGATAATTCGAGCATCTCTCAGAAAACACGCTATTCTGAAAGAGGAGAAACCGACATGACTTTGAAGCCCTTGATTTCAAAAATCCGAGAAGAAGTTCAACAAGAAAGCAGCCTGAGGTGGCCTTCGGATACAGGGATTTCTTCTACCAATGTGCAGGGTTTAGTAAAAATCTTAAGTAAACAGTTGAAGGGTATGGGTTATTCAAATATCGTTAAGATGCTCGATCAAAAAAAGTGGAAGGAAGCTCAGAAAGCGGTAGGGGGATTGATCGCTGATGCGGAGCGTGTAGGACGTAGCACTGTAGAGCTGCGTCGCATGTTTGACGCAGTAAAAAGTTTAGATAAATAAAAATTTTCTACCCCTTGACAATCTTTCTTCACATACTATATTGGAGGTATGAACACCGCCAACATCACCAACACCGCCACCGCCGTCGACACCACCACCACCCACGAGGTTCTGTTGGACCGGCTCCCTGAGCTGCAAGCGAAGGTTGAGAAGTTCAACAAGAAGGCGAATCGCCTTGGTTTGGAGGGGATGACCCTCCGCCAGATCGGACAACGTGTAGTGGAACTGGACGAAGGTCTCTTCGTCCAGGTTCGAGCCATTGTTGAGTTGTCGGGGAAAGCCCCGACCGTGGCTGGCTACACTTTTGTAGCCAAAATTGAACACACCCAGGGAAAGAACCTCGTGTGGAAGGCTCCGGGACAGGTAGAGGATCTTCCAGTGGAATTCCGGGATGCTCCTCCTACGTGCGACCACTGCAAAACGAACCGAAGGCGCAATGACACCTTCGTTCTCAGGGACACAACTGGTCAGTTCATCCGCATCGGACGCAGCTGTCTGGCGGATTTTCTTAGGACGGATGATGCGTCCGCTGCTCTGAATATTCTCTCATTTGCACAAGAACTGGAAGTTTTCTTTCGAGAGGAAGGGGATGGCGGCCGTTCCTCTGAATACATCTCCCTTTCTCGCTTTCTCGCCTGTACGGCACGAGCGGTGGAGGTGTGGGGATGGGTTTCCCGCCGTGAGGCGGAAATCAAGGTGATAGAGTCTACTGCTCACGCAGCGTTGTTTCTATCTCGCCAGTGTGCTCCCCAAGCCACCCAGTACCCTGCATGGTTGAAGAATCAACCCACAGAGCGAGATTGTATGGAAGCCGATAAGGTCATCGGATTTGTCGATTCGATGGAGGCGTCTAGTGATTACGCGCACAACCTCAAGACAGTTTTCGGTTTGGGGTATGTCTCGGTCAAACACGCGGGGTTGGTTGCCAGTGCGGTTGCTGCCTACCGCCGACACCAGGAAGAGGTTATTGCGCGAGCAAGCCGACCAGAATCGAATCATTTCGGTGTGGTTGGCAAACAGTATCTGCGTACCTTGCTTGTGTTGGGAGTGCGCTCTTGGGATAGCCAGTGGGGAACAACGTATTTGTACTTGCTTCAGGATTCCAGTGGTAACAAGTTCAAATGGTTCGCTTCCCGCAAATGTCGTCATCCTCAAGAGGACTTCCGTGGAATCGATACTGGGGACGAAATCTCTTTTGCGTTCACTATCAAATCCCATGGTGATTACCAAGGGGTCAAAGAGACAGTGGTTACTCGCGCCACTGCCTGCAAAACCACCGAAGGTCTGAAATGGGTCCATCCCACTACAGGCGAAATCTTCAAATCTAAAAAAGCTCTGAGTGCTGCTGTGTAAATCAGGAGGAACTTCGAATGCCTAAGTATTATGCTGTAACAGATGCCTACGGTCCGTTGAGTCTACGTCTAGGGGAATGTTCTTCGGACGTAAAAGCGGTGGCGGAATATATGCTCCGCGCCTCTTACAAGGATTCTACCGGCCGGGATTGGATCGATTCCGCTTCTACTGACGTGGAGGATGATTTGGGGATTCCAGGTCGCCCCTGTATGGAAGAAGCAGCGTTCACACGGCTGCTTCTCGAAGCAGGCTTAGTAGAATGTGGTGTTTTGTCTCAATCTCCTAGGGTGATTCTATGGAAAATAGGATCCTAGCACTTGCGCGCTTGACAATTCTTTTTCGAGGGTTATGTTTGTGGTATGAACATCGTTCCCAAAGCCTGTAGGATATTTCATGATGCTGTTCCCTAATCAGCGGCCTACGGTCCGTGCCAGAATCCTTTTGGAAGTAGGGTTGGCAGGGAATCCGGTGTCGCTGAAGCAGCTGTTTCCAGAAGAATGGGAACGCATTCGCAAGATGGTGTACCGAAATTCTGGGTACCATTGCGAAGCGTGTGGTGGCCAGGGTTCTGAATGGCCAGTGGCTTGCCAGCCGGTTTGGACACACGACGAGCAGGCGTTGATCCAACGGCTGGTAAAATTTGTAGCGCTGTGTCCAACTTGTTTGGATATTTGGCAGTGGCGAATAAATTCTTCTTCCGCTAGCCGCTACAACCAGCTTTGCCAAACCAATGGTTGGACAAAAGAACAGGCGGTTGCATATGTTAATGACCGCCTACAAGCTAGGGCTGCAATGAAAGAAAAAAATTGGGCAGTCCATTTGGTGGTGCTGGCTCTTGACTACCAGGTGGATATAGAGAAAGTGAAAAAGGTCATGCAGTCTGAAGCTTCTGATGACCCCGAAGATTTTGATTTGTGGAGGTAATAGTGTTTGACGCAAAATTTTTGCAGGATGCTGCTGCACCTTTCTGGGTGCAAGGATCGGATCAGGTTTTTGTGACTGCTCATTGTGGCCGATTGTATGTCGGTACGATAGCTCCAAAGACATGTAGAGTTTGTGGACAAGCTCCAGAATTTGTGACAATGGTAAAGGGTCAAGACCCCCACGAAATACTGGCTGCTTTGGAGGCAATCAAATGAGTGTGACAGAACGCATGCTGCAACTTCTTGAAAGTGATCTGCGCGCATTAGGTGACGCAAGGTTATCTAACCCTGATCTCGTGAAACACTTCAAACGACTAGAACAAACAACCAAAAAATACTTAGACTCTGTTCAGACGTTTCGCCAAGCCGAGGACAAATTTCAAAAACAATTGAGTTCCGACTTGAACAAGATCCGTAGCGAACTGAAAGATCGTTCTTTGTCTGCCACGATGCCTGAAATAGCTCAATTGGTGTCAACACTGGCAGGCATTCAAGGGGAACCAAACTTCGCTTCACGTGACTTAGAAAAGAAGCTGAAGCAATTGCTTGCGACTGATGAGCTTCGGATTGGGGCATCCCCAGTTGTTCCTCGACCTTCGGGACGTTGATGTTAAGAAAAAGGTGATCTGTGAAAGTATTTCCTCTGTTAGACAGTGATCAGAATCTGTTTCCACCTACTCAACAAGCTGCGATCTTGGCGAAATATTCAAGATCCCCTGATACCGTAGAAACGTTGATTGCAGGTACTCCCGAATTCAAATCCGATGCGTTTCAGGAACGAGTTGTCGTCAATTATGGACACAGCTCTGTAGCTGAATTGGCTACAATTCCGGTATGTTTTGAGGGTGTGAGCATTGTTGCGTCCAAGGTGCTGGAATCCTTACCTCGTCCGGGTTGCTCCGAGAAGAGTACCCGCATGGTCAAATTTCATCGAAGCCAGTGGTACGATCCGACTGAAGATGGATCTTTGGGCGAGGAGTTTGCGAACCTGTTGCAGTCTATGTTTTCTTTGTACGATCGTGTGATCGATTGGGCGCAGACTGCAGGGTTCGAAGAACGTGAAGCTCTGGACATAGCTCGTAGTATTTTGCCTGCAGGGGTGACTACTAACCTAGGGCTGGTAGCTTACCCTAGGGATTTAGCTAAATTGCAACAGTATCTGCTAAGCAGTCCGAATCCTGAATTGTGCAACATCGGCAGACATATGCAGGCGAATCTTCAAAAAATTGGAGGCCCTTTAATTCGCCATGCTGAAGCACAACCTTGGTTGCAAAATTGGCAACCTGCTCACGGGGGTTTTCTACCTGTGCAAGCTGCGGCAGGTATCGGTGCTTATTTGGTCCAGTTTTCTGCTGCACATCGTTTTGCTGAAGAGGATTTTTATGCGTTCGCGGCTCAGGTGTACGGTATGACTGTTGATGACTTCATCGAAAAGATGAACGCTCGCCCGTTCAAAGCGGAAGTACCCGACGCATTTCGTGCGCTCCGCGCAGTGTTTACAATTTGCATTGATTTTGGTTCGTTTCGCGATCTTCAGAGACACCGGCGAATGAATCAGCAAGTACCTTTGTTCAGAGCGAACTATGGTTGGGTTACTCCGAAAGAACTGCTTAATTCTGATCTTACCAAAGAATTCTGTGCATTGATGCATGACCTCCAAGGAAGAGTGCATGTATCCTCTCAACCGTCGTGGGCTCGACAATACGTGATTCCAATGGCATTTTTGCATATATGCGAGTTTGACATGGATTTACAGCAGTTGTATTATTTGACCGAATTACGTACACAACCTGGTGGGCATATCAATTACCGGCAGGTAGCATGGCAGATGGCACAAGCCGCCACCAAAATCTGGCCGAAGGCTATGCGGTGGTGTCGTGCTGTTTGTCCTGACGATTTGGAGTAAATCGAGATGGATTGGTATCCTTGGTGTTATGTCGGGTGGACGTACAAAGTGCTACTGCAGGATGCTCTTGATTCGGAAAAATGGCGCTGGTACCGATTCCGTGTACCAGGGGAATCTCCTCCTCGCAGCAGGATTTGGAGCACTTCTGAAGAGGCTATTACAGAAGGCGAAAAGTGTTATCCAGGCCATTGCGTACGGGCATCTCGCGTACATTCAAATGAAGGGAAAGAAAATGAATAAATCCTACCCACTGTATTCTGTGTTGTTTGGAGTGTTGTTGGGCCTAATTTTTCTGGAATTGAAAATTTATGAAGGAAAAAACGTACGTGAGGTGGTAACAGAAGCTGCAATCTCCACTGTTCATGCTCAGACAAAGCCGAAAAAGGGAGAACGTATGTGGATATTTATGCACAAATCTATGCTACCTGTTACCGGGGAACCAGTTGCGTTCGTAACTAAGTCAGACCACGTGGTCCATTCTACTTCCCCGCTGCCTGGTTGGGAATGTTCTTTTCTTGCTGCGAATTCGTCGCAAGGTACTCATGCTAGGGGATTGTTTTGCAAAGATTCCAGGACTTTGCTTATATACGATTTGAGTTGTCCTACCAGGCCAGGTGTGAATCGGATAATGTTCTCTTTGTCGACGTTGGACGCCGATGGTGATGAAGACACTTCAGCTATTATTGCAGTAAGCTGTGAAACATACTAAACTGCAGGTGTGAACAAAGCACGCATCGAACAATTAGCAGAAGCGTATGGCGACGATCCTTTGGAAATTCTTCGTAACGGTATGCTAGGTGTTGCAAGGAAGAAGAAATTCCAAAAACTAAAGGATCCTGATCAGAAAAAAATCAAAATCACTCAAATGGTTACCCAGTGGGAGGCGGCCTTATCGTCTCGTAAACCTGAAGTGATTGCCTGGTTGCTGGGAAAGTTGTAGGTATTCATGGACTGGAAAGCTCCGAATATTCCAAGGGTCGAACGAGAAAGCCGAATTCTGGCAGCAGTAGTACGCGGAGAGCATGATCCGATTGACTGGTTTCCCTTGGTACTGCAACAAGGGGCTTCGACACTGGTTGTTAAGGTTTCGTCTGATGCTTTGAAGCTTGGGGGAATACGCGTCGTAGTGAATGCGACCACGGCTCAGCAAATTGCAGATGTGCTTGGTTGTGTATTACCTACCGCAAAAATATCAGATCAGATTTATATTAATGCTGGATTGGTAGGTGCTCCTCTTGCCGCGCAGTTGCAGACTCCTGATGCTCAGATGGCTTCCACACCTAGAATTGTGCGACACTCCACAGCGATTGACGCGGAGTTGGCTGGACGTGGGTTCCCTTTGGTGGCTACTGTGGGAAAAGACTGGGTATTGACCAATCGTTTGGTCGGGCAACCCAACAAATCCGCAAACTATGGTTGGCACGATCCCCGTGCGAAGTACTATAGTCCGGGTGGGGTGAAGTTGTGGCAAACAGTAGGTTTGGCACATGATCGTTGGCATGTGGATTACTCCCAAACTTTACGCATGATTTCAAGAAATTGTTTGCTGAATGGGGAGCCGGCTGATTTGTGTCAGGTGCTACAAGATAAAGCAACAGCTTCTCTGGTTTCGTATGAAGGTGCTTTGCAGTTGGTGCGTTTGCAGCAGGTTCCGATTTACGTTCCCAGTGTTCCTTCGTTGGATGTAGAGATAGAAGATACCTCGTTATCGTTAGGAGAACGTTGTGTTAAGTGGTGTTTGGAGCATGTCGGACACAAGGAAGCTCCTCCTGGATCCAATGACAGTCCGTTGATTCGAAAATGGTTGGCCCCTTGTGCGCGAGGGTATGGAGACAAAAGAGTCGTACTAGGAATCTCGAAGGCTAATTGGTGCGCCGCTGTGCAGTGTGCTGCTATGGAAGCGTGTTTGCGTGACGGGGATAAGCGTCCGCATGATTATCGAGCTGGGGTAGTAGAGTTGGTAGCGGATACGTCTCCGAACAGACAAGGGGAAGTTCCGTTTGCAGGTAGGTGGTATCCGATTGCAGCGACCAAGGAAGGCACTTTCCACCCCTCGGTAGGGGACTTAGCCATTTGGGATCGTAGTGTGTCAGGACAAGCGTCTACGAGCTGGTGGAGGCATGTCAATCGTGTGATTCGCTTTGATGCTGCTTCTGGAATGTTTCAGACGGTAGGAGGGAACGAGAATCAGGCTATGCGAATTGCAGAACATTCTATTTCTGCTGTCAAATTGCTTGGTTGGATCCATTACCCTCAACCGGTGGTTGCGCCCCTTGTTGTACCTGCGCCTCCTCCTCCTGGATTGACACAAGAGGATCGTGATCGAATTCAGTTTTCTGTGGCGGTGGGGTTACGCGCTATGGCGGATGAAATGTGGAAGGGGTTAAAATAGCACCTCCCCCTCGACAATCTTGCTTCGCTAGTTATATTGTTAGCGTCTTCGTATCAGATAGATCGGAATAGTAACATGCAAAGAATGAACAGGCGGCAAAGAGAATTGCAATTTGCCGAACTAGCAGAAGAGTCTTTCAAAGACCACGTGATCTTAGTACACCACAAAGAACCGTATCTACGTTACCTCGTGGGAAATCCGAACGGTAGTTCGGTTTACAAAGCCGAGGTTCTTCTTACCTGCGACAATTGTGTGATTGTGCATGGAGATGTGGACCTCGTGTGTTTCCATCGGTATTCAGGGGTACCGGATGGGGCTATTGGCTGGATAGCCAGGTCGAATATTGATTACTTGACTACAAAAGTCTCTAGGGGCACTGGGGTGGAGGTAGCCGAGTGCTGGGATAGTGCTGTGGCGCTTGACGATGCTTTGCAGTATACAGAGGACGGTAGCGAATATAGGGATGTCTATGACCCTGACCCTGATGATGCTGATCCTGAGTTAATTTCTTGGAAGGCAGGTTGGGAGAAAATAGCAGAGGGGATTGTTAATGGGGCATCAGAACAAGAGATTGCGGAATGCATTTACAATATGACCCATGATTCTGATTACTGTGGTATCGGTATTTGCCCTTCCCCCCGTGTGATTTGGGCGTACCACCTTGTTAAAAAATTGCATGCGTTGTTGGAGAAGTAAAATGTCCAAAGAGAGTGCCATGTCAGTCGGTGAAGTGCTTCACCTCGTTCGAGTCGTCGCATGAAAGATTCAAAAGAAAAGGTGTCATGACTTGACAATCCTTTTCCATTAGTTATATTGTAGGCATGCAAAAGCTCAACAACACAGACCGGGAAGTTTTGGTTGCCATTTCCAACGACAAGTGTCGTTGGATGGACGTCTCTTTCTCCAGCAGTGTCAAGTTGCTCCTGGGGAAGTACGTGATGTGTCACCCGGAAGCTTCTTCTAAGGGTAAGCGCAGCTACGATGATGTTGTGCTGACCCCCAAAGGGGAAGCAGAAGTTGCACAATTTTTGGCAAAGAGAGCTGCAGCCCGTCTGCAGCAAAAAGCTCGTTCGAGGGCAAGGCATAGCGCGATGTCTTCCCTCGGAATGGTGAGGTGTCGGAATGGTATGTACGAGTAAGTTGTTGTACATTCTCGGGGAAGCGGGTGTCGGAAAAAGCACCGCTTCCCAGTATTTACAAAACACCCACGGCTTCGTGGAAATCGCTTTGGCAGACCCCATGAAGCGGGCTCTTCACGCTATTTATGGCTTCACACAAGAGCAGTTGTGGGGGGAGTCTGCGCATAGGAATGCACCAGACCCTCGGTTTCCTCGTATGCTCCCCAATGGTACAGAGTCTTGTTTGTGCCCCCGAGAGGCGCTGCAGACGCTAGGGGAAGGCATGCGAGGGTGCTATCCTGAGACTTGGATCCAAGCTCTCTTTGCGGTTGTTAGTAGTCTTGCAGACGGGGGAAAATACTACCATCCCCAGCAAGGCATTTGCGCCTCTCCTGGGCGTGCTCCTGTGCGCAATTTTATTGTGCCTGATGTGCGTTACAGAAACGAGCATTTGGCGCTGAAAGCGCGAGGAGGTATCGGGATTCGCTTGGTTTCTGTGCTTCCTGTTCGTCCTGGACTGGAAGGCAAGATGGCGACACACGTGTCTGAGGTAGAGCAACGATCCATCCCGGACGAAGAGTTGTTTGCGGTTGTGGTTAATGATGGATCTTTGCAGGACCTGTACAGGAAACTTGCAGAAATTGTACAACAAGTGAAGGTGCTAAATGGAGGTTGAAACTGTGCAGGCGAAGGTGCTGTCTATGCAGGGTCCTAAGATTCTATCTGTGGAGGTGGACCAGTACGCGTACGACACCATGCGCACTAGGGGAGGGAATTGGGCGGTCTATCGGAACGAGGCTATGGACTCGCACAATTGCGGACATTTGCAGTTTCTTAAGGTCGGGGCGGGTTGCACGTTCGAAGAGCCTCCGGATAGGTATCCGGTGGATAATATCTATGGGATGGGTTGGAGGTATAAACCTCTTGGTTATTTGCAATTTGATGATTGAAAAAAAAACGATCCTACCTCTTGACAATCTTTTTCCACGTGCTATATTGGAGGTATGAACAGCAACAACACCGCCAACACCAACACCACCACCACCGCCAACAACACCAAATGGACCAAGGGGCGTGTGACCGCCCTTCTGGTCGCGAACCCCAAGGCGGTCGAACGCGCCATCCTGGCACTGTATCGCCGGCAAACGGAGGATGAAAAATTGGTGGCGGACACCCGCCATCTCAATCATGTAGGATTTTCGGCGGCAGATGCGAGCTATGGAACGTACGTCGCGAAGTACCTCTTGAACGGAGGGAAGTTGAGTGGCTCCCACAAGGAGCGCGCTCTCAAGTTGGCGCTCCGGTACACCCGCCAATTGGCGGACGAGGCCAACTTCAAAGCACAGAATGCCCGTGCCATCGAGGCTTCTCGTGCCCGTGCCGAGGAAGAAAGGGCATGAGCCCTGAAAAGGCATTGGAGCGGTTTTACCTGCTCCTGGCGCGCACCGCTTCCCCTTACGAGGAGGAAGCGCGTACCAGCGCTCTCCTCGCATGCAGGCTCCTGCAGGAGTATAACCTGCAGGTTCAAGCTCCTGTGGACACCCGCACGGGGGTAGAAAAAGCGCGGGATCTAAACCGTGCATACCGCGCCAAGGCCAAGGCCCAAGGAAGTGCATGACACAAGATAGCCTTTTTCCCCCTTCTGTGTTGGAAGCTAGGGGGATGGCTGCATTAATCCCTGTACACCGAGTGATGGTTCGGTGTGGCAAATGTGCTTTTGCACAGAGTCGCACTTCGGTGGTGTTGGGAGAAGGAAATCCCCATGCAGATTTGATGTTCATTGGGGAAGCTCCTGGCCGTGCAGAAGATCTGGCAGGTCGCCCCTTTTTGGGGCATGCGGGAGACCTGTTGACCAAGATGCTGCTGGCGATGGGGCTGACTCGGGAGATGTGTTACTTGACCAATGTCGTAGCTTGTCGTCCCCCTCAAGGCAAAAGTGTGGAAGCTGCAGAGGTAGAAGCATGCAGTGCCTATTTGCATCAGCAGATTCGGGCAGTACAACCGAAGTGTATTGTCACTTTGGGCAGTACTGCGGCGAGAACGCTTACCAAAACGAAAAAAGGTGTTGTGGATCTGCGAGGACATTGGTACAAATATACGTGCGAAGGGGTGCAAATTCCTGTGCGTTGTACGTACCATCCTGCATTTTTGTTGCGTCCTGCCGGGGTGAGGTGTAAGGGGGAAGTGTGGAGAGATTTGCAACATGTGCTACATCTGTTAGGCTTAACTCCATTGGATGTGGATCATGAAAGATAAATACAAATTTCGCGGTATCGACGTATCGCACCACCAAGCTCCGGAACGGATGGATTGGAAGTTACTGGCAGGGCAGGTGGATTTTGTGATTGCACGAAGTTGCTATGGGGAAACCCCTGATGCAACGTTCGTGAAACACATCAACTCAGCACGCAAGCACAAAAAAGTGGTTGGGGGGTATATTTTTTACCGACAGACTCAGCGATGGGAAAAGCAGTTCGCAAGATTTCGCACAGAGTTGGAACGCATAGATTGTGGTCCTGGTGATATTCTTCCTGCGATTGATTTGGAGATGAACGATAAGTATGACGGTCCTGTGAGCCCTACAATATTTAATTCTGAAGGGCGCGCGTTGGTCGAAGCTGTAGCTGATTTGTATGGTAGTTGTTTGATCTACACAGTACCTGGGCTCATTTTTACTTTAGGCAATCCTGCTTGGCTGCTGGAATATCCTCTGTGGATTGCCCATATTAATGTGAACCAACCGAGGTCTCCAAAAGCTTGGGATATTTGGCAATATACCCATGAGGGGAAATTGGATGGGTATTCCGGACGCTTGGATCTAAATGTTTCTGATCATCTGCCTGTGTTACCCGAATTACATCGGCGTGAGATTGCGACAGTTCCTGAACTGATCGCTTTGCCTGCTGTTGACACCGTATTGGAATTTGAAATTCCTCCTGACACTGTACCTCCTGTTGTAACGGAAGTAGAAGGTACAGATCAAAAAGATCCAGTCGTGTCGATTGTGCCAGTGGTACCTCCGCACCAACATACATGGTGGTGGAATCTGTGGGCGTGGTTCAAGTTTATTTTCACCTCCAAGTAATCCTGCAAATTTGCTCATTTTGAAAGCTGTGTTTACAGCGGCGGGATTATTTACTTACAACAAGGAGAAAACTGATGTTCGAGGCATTCGTAGCGTGGATTTTAGCAGCGATGATTTCGCTTGCTCCTCCACATAGGCAGCATTGGGAACCCACGGCGCAAGAGAGTTATGCGCAAGCCGATGCTAGGTACCTCCAAATAGCCGAAACAATTGCACAAGGAGTTTTCGATCCGGAAATTCTGCCTGTTATGTCTGGACCACGTGGTCGTCAGGATACTGCGATGTTGGTGGTTATTTGGTGGAATAGTGAATCAGGGTTCCGCCGTGATGTAGATTTGGGGCTAGGTAGGAAACGCCTAGCAAGAGCAGGCTGGAATGATTATGGAAAATCGTGGTGTATGGGGCAGATCAATTTGGGAAGGAAACCTCGACCTGATCCTGACAATCTAGGTCAGTTGATAGAGGAAAGTGCAACCACTACTGCAGAAGGTTGGACTGGCCGAGACCTTTGCAATGATCGAAGAAAATGCTTAATCGCGACCATGAACGTGATGAGACGTTCGATTGGTGTTTGTCGTGCTTTGCCTGTCGACGAGCGAATGGCGGCTTATGTCGCAGGGTATTGCGAGTCGGAAGCTGGAAAGAGAATTTCCAGGTTTCGGATGCAGCAATTTTGGCAATGGCGCGGGAAGGATCGACCTAACTACACGGATGCGCAGGTGATGGCATCGTTGGGGTTTATCGAGGACACGCAGAAATCTGCGAGCAAATAGTCACTGCAGCTATGCAGTCTAGGTATCCTTGACTAAGGTTTGGGATACTTTCACAGACTTCTTGGCAGGTAGCACCCGCTGCTGTTGGTCGCCCTTCTTCGCATTTCAATCCTTCTTCCCCGATGTGTGTACACGCGCTGTCACAAGAAGCAGGTACATCATCCGGATAATTTGGATTTGGTTTTGGACCGACAGAAGGGCATCCTGTCAAAGTGACCACTACTGTAATCAGTAGAATTGCTAGGAATTTGTACATGATTATGTTCCTGAATAACGAGGTGTGTGTTTCACCACCCAGATGTCCCGCATCTGGTGGGCGTTGCGCATCGAGAGTTTGCAATGCCCGCTTTCTCCCCAGTTTGACCCCCAGCTATTTTGTACCAACCAGTATTCGTTTTTGTAGTAGCCGTAGATCGTCATGGCGTGACCGCCTAGGCTAGGGCCTAGGTTGTCAATGACGCCTCCAGTGTAATCCATGAATGGAGCCCCTACATTGATACCAAAATTGATGATGCCTTTTTCGTGCAGAGCTTGCTTCATCTGGTCGATACGTTCCGATACTGATTCGATTCGATAGTAACCTGCTAACCACCGTTGATCGAATGCTTTGCGGTAAGCTGCGAAATCTGGATCTTTGTTGATTCTCTTTTTGATGAATTCGCCAGGACTTCCCCAATTGTGAGGATCGAAAGGCCAGGAGTTTGCGGGACAAATTCCGTGTGTACGCACAGCCTTGTACAAGTAGCGCAACCCTGTCCCCTGATCTTGGTTGTGAGCACCGTGTTGGTATCGTGCGATAAAATACCCGAAAAGTTCGGAGGTATCCCATTTGTGTTTTTCGATTGCAGCGACTGTAGTGAAGGCGATTGCTGCCGCTTGTCCTACGCAGGTGCTGGTATAGAGTTGATCTTTCACCGGAGGACAAAACTGTCTCCAATTTACTTGATCCGGAGCTGTGTTTCCCTTCAGTAACGCCGTGACTAGTAGATCCCGTTTGTCCGGAGGATCTTTGTGCCAACCGAGACCTTTCTTTGTGGTCATTTGTCACCATCCTTTTCTTGGAGAAGTCTCGGTCGATCTTTGTGCGTATCGTTGGACTGATTTCGGATAATACTTCCAAGCGCTTTGATTGCCTTGACCGGATCAATACCTAGTGCTCGTATGAGGCGGATAATATTTTGTAATCGCGGGTATTTTCCTCCAAATTCTACCCATTGTTCTGGGGTTTTGAACCGAGTAAGCAGGTTAAATAGCAAGGTCAATACGAACCACAGTGTGGCGAGTATTGCAGCGTGGTGGTTGTCGTAAAATTGTAGAATATCTTCCATGGGGGTGTACTCCTATTGACTATGCCTAACTAAACTACCATACTGAAGGTAAGAGGTCACGTAAACGATGAAAAAATTTGTTAAACCCCGTTGCGCTATATGCGGAAAGGTTATGCAGGACACCGACGAGGTTGCCAAAGTCGAGATCGGTACCTTGCAAAACACTAAAATTGTTGGGAAGTCTTCCTGGGGGATAGCTCACAGAAAATGCTTTATGCGGGCTTTTCCTTCTCCGCTTGGTGTGCTAGAAGAAATCCGGCGCTTAGCTGAAGTTGCTTCATGAGCCACATTGTAGATATCCTTAAATACGAAGCCGAGAGTGCGTGTGTTGGCGCAGGGTACGAGCGTGAATTACGTCGGTTGAAAGTATTAAAATGCCAGGAGTTGAATCAGGTAAGTGCTTGTGATAGTTGCATGAATTGGTTGGATTGCTCCCTATGGAAGGAGCATTTGAAGGATCAGAAGTTTGGAGGATCAGATGCAGGTGATAGTAGCTCCCTTGCAGGACAAGGAATTGTTATTGGAATTGGTTCGAGCGTTGGTGGAATACCCAGAGTCGGCACGGGTTGAAGAAATTGCTGTGCGTGAGGGCACAGCTGTATTGAAAATCTACGTGGCAAAGGAGGATGTTGGGAAGATCATAGGTAAGGGGGGAAAAACAGCAGAAGCGTTACGCACAATTTTTATCGGGATAGCCTCATTGGATCGCAGGCGAGTATTCATTGAAATTGAAGAGCCTCGAAAAGATGATCGAAATTTGACTGGAGGATCTGTATGTGGTGGCGGCAATGGTGGAGGCAGTTACGAAACTGGTGGTGGGGGAGGAAGGCTGAAGTCTTCTTTGTCGTACGGTGTTCTGAAGAGGACGCGCAGTTGTTCGAGTATTGGTGCTATCGCCAAGATGCGGCTGTAGAAGATTGGTTAGTACAAGTTGCGCGAAATTCGATTCCAGTTGTAGAACGTCATAAGTTCGCGAATCGCTACGTACTGGGTGAGTTGTTACAGGTCGCGGAAACTTTGGTGATTCCTCCGACGGAAACCCCCCTACCGATCATACATACACCCGCAAAAAATCACCCATGTTTGCACTTGTCTGAAGTTTTTGATTCGAGGTACACGCCAGCCAACTGTTCGGGGCGTTGCATGCACCGAAAACAAACGGGTAAACCTTGTTTTTGGAGTGGGGGAATCGCTTCTCAATGTGATCTGTTTGAAGCTTACAAAAAATCTAAGTGATGCAGGCTCGGTGATGCTGCCAATTGACGAAGTAGTTTCAATGGTTATATTTGTGGTATGCAAGATTTGAAAATTATCGCGAAAGCCTTTGAAAAGGCTCTAACATCCCCTTACTTTAAGATTTCGGGAGCAGAGATGCCTCTTCCGAAGTGTTACCTGCTGTTTGTTCTTTTTCGATTCTTGGAAAAAAAGAGCAAGGAGCGCAAGGAACAGTTGCGGGATGTGCTTTTGGGAGTTCTTCGGGAGAAGAACATCTTGACAGAGACAGTTCCCGAGTTGGGTACATTTTCGGTAACCTACCCGAAGTCAAAGTCTCTTGATGCAGCTGCAGTGATACGGTTACTACAAGACAGACAAATTGATCCTGCTAAAGGCGTGCAGACCGTGGTCACCTCTACCCAAGTAGTGGACATGGTAGGGTTGGATAATTTGGTCAATTCTGGGCATCTGACACAAGAAGAGGTAGAGAAGTGTCGCCCTGCCCTGGAAGCTCGTGTTACAGCCAAAGAATCGGGCGCATTGGCTGCTTTCTTGGATCGTTGCAAGTAAGGAATTGAACATGTACGAAGCACGCCAAATCGTGTCTGTCCTCATGCCGGTACTATCAGAGAATTTGTCGAAGTTTTGTAAAGTCGGAGGGTCATTTACTCCTATCGCTATTTTCATCGACAAAGTAGATTCCCAAAAAGTGCTTGCTGTGCCTTTGTTGTTACCGTACAACGATATTTCCCAGCAAGCGTTGCTTCGTTTGGTGACGAGGCAAGGAGCATCTTGGGTGTGTGTACTGACTGGACAAGATGAGGTTGGTATGTTGTGGGAAGATACTCCAATGGATGCTTTGAATTTGATCTGTTGTCATTTGCTGTCGACGGACGGTAGATTATTGGAATCATGGAAATTTCCTGTGCATGATAACAAAATATTGGAAGCTTTGAGACAGGCTAGTTCTGCAGTGCTCTTAAATTAGTTTTAGCTTGACAATCTGTTTTCAAGGGCTATATTAGGTCGACAACACCAACAACTAACAAACGAGGATCAGATGATTGAACATCTGCCTGCGGAGGCATTTTCGCCTCAAATGTGCATATTTGTGGATCGAGACAAAAGCTTGCATGCCCTATATGAGCGACTTGCTTTCAAGAGCAATTTGCTTCTCGTAGGAGCAAAGGGGACGGGCAAGAGTTTATCGATTCAGTCCTTCGCTTACAAAATTAATTGCCCTATCATCACCTTCGATTGTTCGGAGGATGTGCGGCGTTCTCATTTGTTAGGGATGTTCGTCCTGAGAGGCCAAGAAACTCCTTACGTACTGGGACCGCTTACCACCGCGTTCGAAATAGCGAACCAGGTGGGGAGGTGCATCTTGGTTTTGGAAGAGATCAACGCGCTTTCCCCGCAAATGCAGAAGGTGCTGAACAGTACCTTGGATTTTCGCCGCAAAATTGTTGTACCAGAGGCCGGGAAAGTGTTTTCTTTGGAACCTACAGCACAGCTGTGGGTTACTGGAACAATGAACCACACCGTGTACGGCGGGACTTATGAACTGAACGAAGATCTGAAATCTAGGGTGCGCCTGCTGTCAATTGGGTACCCTTCCTTGTCAGAAGAAACCAAGATTTTGACAGAAATATTTAAATCCTCTGTGATCCCTCCCGAGGTTGTGCAAAGGATGCTAACCTTGGCACACGAGACCAGGCAACGTTCCTTGGAATACGCATTGTCCACCAGGGACCTAGTGCAGGTGCTAGAGGATTTCGTCTTGGTAGGGCCAGAAAAAGCACTTTGGATCCTGCTCGGAAAATTCGAAGGTGATGATCGCACAACAGTTATCGAGCGCATCTGTTCTATCTTTGGCATTAATCTCGAAACGGAGTGATGTGATCATGGATCGGCAAGCTCAACAGTTGGTGGCCGCTCATAAGACTGTGGACGTGTTCTCCGGGATTGTGCGTCGCAATCTATGGTTAAAAAATTCTCCTAAGTCTTATCAGCGTAAACCTGATGTGTTTACAGACGGATCCCAGATTGTAGCTCCATTCGACAGTCCGCATTTGTACCGCTATGTGGAACATGAGTTGGCTCATATTTTATTTCAATCCAATGCGACTGCGAGAAATCGCTTTATTGATGAATATGTAGCCAAAGTACAAGTGGTTTGTACTACCCAGCAGATTGAATTCGATGCCGATGCTTTTGTGAGTATGTTGAGATACTTCATAGCGATTTTGGAAGATCATCGTGTAAATTCTTTGTGGGCTCAATTGTACTATGGCTCGTACAAAGGAATTCAAACGATCCACGCAGTAGAAGCCTCCAGTTGGGAAGTGCTACAATGTGCAGATGAGGATCTAGGTACATACATGTATTGTATATTTGCTGGTGTGAATCCTCCTTCGTGCTCTTTTGATTCGTTTCGCCCTTACATTGTGGAAGCGTTGCAGAAAGTAACCAAAAAAGGATTTGGAGCTACGTTACTAGCGGCGAAATGGTTGGTTACGCAGCTTGTTTCGGAAATGATCCGACGTCGAAAGAATTTACCGCCTCCGTCTTCCCCTGTTCTTTTTCCTTCTGATACTGGAAATCCTGTTGCATCTGCTGCGAGTTCGGGTACAGGCTCACCTGGTTCTGGTGCTCCGACAGTCGGTACCAGTTCGGATGATGCTGTTCCAAAAGCCGATGATGCTGTTCCAAAAGCCGGCGAATGGTACCCATCTCCTGTAGCAGGTTCTTTCCAAGAACGTGTAGATGCCCTACACACGCTCAGTAGATTGGTACCCTCTTCTGGTTCGTTTCCGTTGTTAGATGACACAAAAGAAGCGCAATTCCCTTCGAGACAGACTGTAAGAGAGGCGCAACAAGTTGCGGCTGCAGTCACGAATATAGACACCAATGATGCGAAGCAGATGGGCTTATTTATGGCATCTTCTGCTAATTCCATGGCCGGGATCGTCGCTACAGTGCGGGAGGCCATGCGGCAGGTCATGACCAAAGACGCTTGGTTGCAAAAGAATACAGCTGCCAAGGTAAGATTTTCTGATGTGCCTATTGAATATGCTCCGCTGCATCCGGAGGATCGGATGACGGTACAAAAATTACGGTATCAATTCTTTCGCATCCTTGGGAGAACTCGGCATACTTTGGGGGATTCTGGAATCGAAGTGGACGTACCAGCTTTGATTCAAAACAAAATCTCGCATGTTGCAGGAGATTGTTTCGAGCATGAGGTTCCGGGAAGAGGCTTTGATGGGCTGATCCTATTGGATTGCTCTGGGTCGATGCGTGGTGCTAAAGCAGAACAGGCGACACGTGCTTGCGCTATTTTAGCCAAAGCTATGCGTTTTCCTTTTGTGCGCTTGGATGTGTGGGGATTCACTTCTTCGGATAATGGGCAGGTTGATATTTTCAGGTTCAATTCTAAGACTCGAAGCTTTTCTACTGACCGGTTAGATTCGGGCACAACTCCGATCCATCTGGCGCTTCGATTAGGTGCGAAGCATTTGCAAATCAGTCAAAATCGGAAACACATTTACATCGTAACTGACGGGTTTCCGGTGTACTCCAACAAACATCACAGATTTTCTACAGATCAGTTAGTGCACTTTGTGCAAACTGAAGTTTCCAGTGCACGAAAGAGAGGCATTGGAGTGACCGGTATTTTGCTGGGTCACGACATAAACGCATCGCACATGAAGATTATGTACGGGCATGAACGCCATTGGAAAAAGATCAATGCTCGTAAATTTGGCGCAGATTTGGTTCGCATCGTCACTACAGGTTTTGTGTCTTACTTGAGAAAACGGTAAACATGTACACTAGAGGTAAAAAATTTCCGCATTCCAGGAAGTGCTCCTGCTTATGCTGTGATCGTTACTTGCCTTTCATGGTAGTATCAGAGCACAAAATAGCAGCTGCTTACAGTCGTGTTCCTGTCGACATGCTGCATCAAATTTTACACAGTTTGTTGCTGCTACCTGCGCAAGTACAACAGAAAAATTTCAAAACCGAATCCCAACACTTTTATTGGGTTGAGCCGACCATAAAAGCAGTGCAGCGGTTTCAATGTTCTCGTTGCTCCCGGCAATGTACGGAGGTGTTTATGGACGTCACTTCTGGGATCAATCCTATTTGTGGGAATTGCTTGGCGCACTTAGAACTTAATAAAGATCTGAATATGGGTACATCAGAAAATAGTTTGGTTCTTTTTCGTGTGTCTTCTGGGGTAAATTTGCTTCGTTTGTTGACACGATATCAGGAGGCCCTGAAGCGACACATGGGAGCAGTTGTAGAAGAAATTAAGGAAACCGGGGAATCAGGTGTATTGCTGTTTTAGGACCACGTGGTCCCTATCCAAAGGAGATTACTATGCGACTGGAATGGGATGAGTATTTTTTGCAAATTGCTTCGGTGGTAGCTCTACGTAGTCATGATGCTGAAACATGTGTAGGATGTGTGCTTGTTGGCCCAGACCATCGTATTTTGGGTACCGGGTACAACGGTTTCCCACCCGGATTCCCTGATGATGCCTTACCTGTACACCGCCCCGATAAATACCCGTACATGGTGCATGCTGAAGTGAACGCGCTAGTTTCCGTAGCAAAAGATTTGACTGGTGCGACGTGCTACTGCACGATTTCTCCGTGCATTGATTGCACGAAAATGCTGCTGACAGCAAGAATTGCTCGTGTCGTTTGTCGGGAAATTTATGCGAACAGTGATTGGGATAAGGTATGTGAGCTACTCCAATTGGGTTTGGTAGAGGTTCGTGTCCTCTCAGCGGAAGGCCGAGATCTTTTTCGTAGTGTTCCTCTCAGCGGAAGGCCGAGATCTTTTTCGTAGTGTTCCTCTGCGATACGGAGTGTGGACTTGCACGGTTTCCCCAAAGAACTGATGGAGGCAACAACATGGTTCGGTACAAAGTCGGCATCGACGAAAATGGCTGTGGCGCGTGGTGTGGCCCGATCTATGTTACTGGGTTCTGTGCTCCTGAGGATTGGAGTATGGTTCTACAGGATTCGAAAAAGATCAAATCTGAGGTGGCTTCCTACGAGTCTGTGTTGTCTTTGATGGAATTTCATATTGAGGTTATTTCTCCAGAAGATATCGACACTGAGGGCATGGTGCACTGCTTGTTGAAAGCGTATCGAAAAGTTGCACGGCATTTTCAGGCTAAATACCCAGAGTGCAGGATTGAGATTGATGGTTCGCGAGCACCTTCAGGGGTGCGAAATATCAAAGCTGTGAAGAATGGTGATACATTTGTGCCACATATTCAAGCAGCTGCGATCATAGGCAAGGCTCGTCGAGATGCTTACATGAAGGAACAAGCCCAATTGTATCCAGGGTATAAATGGGAAACCAACGCAGGGTACGGAACTGCTGATCATTTGGAAGGGTTGAATGCACATGGTTTGTCGCCGTTACATCGCACAAGCTTCAAACCTGTACGTAAATTCATCCGCCATGCTCCAGATCCGGTAGGGGCAAATCCTGTATCCAGACATCTGTACAACATATGGAAAAATCCGGTTTCGTAACTCATCAGGTTGGTGTACATTGTTGCCATGCGATGGAAGCGCCCTAACTGGTACGAAGAGTACACTGAATTCGAATTACTACATCAAGAGCAAGATCTGTCTTTTGATTTTCTGGAAGATGCATTTTTGGCCGGATCCTTGGAACCGATCCCAAAATGGGTTTGGTGTACGCTACAAAATACTGATTCCAATACTTTGTTCTCTTTGGCTGAAGCGGAAGCATGGGCGAAGGTTCATCGTTGTGAAGAGAACTTGGCACGTATTGTTCGTGGGTTGGTTGGTACAGATGTTTTACCTGCTCCGATCATTTTGAAATCTCTACAGGGGGGTCGCCCTTACCTAGTTGCAGGTAATTGTAGACTCGTGGCTTGTCGGGTGCTAAATTTGCTACCAGATGTGTGGTTGATGTGACATGGCCCTTCCTCGCACAGTTAAATTATTGAATTGCCTTCGGTGTGAAGATATTTTTCGTTTGCAACGGGTGGGTAGATTTTGCAAATGTCGTCAGTGTTTTGGCAAGATGTTGACTTCAACAGCGGCAGAGGTGGTTGGACCTGCTCGGGTGCTGGGGTTACGCGCCACAGATTACCTCGAAGCTCCTAAAGGGGAAGACCTTCAAAACTTGTCCAAATTGAAGCCTTACGTATGGTATGTGATTTCACCTGCATCCGACGAGGTATATCATTCGCTAGATACCATAGGAGATTTGGGCGATGGTTGACTTCAAAAAAGATCCAACTCTGAAATCTCAAGCGCTTGCTAGATTCTATGTGAAATTTTTCAGCAAATTAGGCACAGTTCGCGCGGTTAAATCTCGTACGAAACACGGGGAGGGTACTTTCACGGCTTACACTGAATTAACCATCTCCCCCAAAAAGAAAGATATTTCTGTTCCAGTAGGGATAGTAATCGACGCAGTGGAATCTTCTGTTTCGGGTACTGTAGTCACGGACGAAGGAACGATTGCTGAGCGACAAGCTGCGACGGTAGGGCAACTGAAGTGGGATTTAGCTCAAGAGGCTCTCCAGTATCTTGTTCGGCTATTTGCAGAAAAAGTAGAAGCTGCCCAAGATCAGATCACAAGCGCTGGTTAT
>Ga0114946_10000089_pt1 | contig 47267 bp, 37 predicted proteins | sample WalLakDeSediment_FD_88676 | JGI IMG/M metagenome (GOLD analysis project Ga0114946, IMG submission 88676) | Lake sediment microbial communities from Walker lake, Nevada to study Microbial Dark Matter (Phase II) - Walker Lake 11/02/13 Deep Sediment | ecosystem: Environmental > Aquatic >... | reverse complement strand
TCTTGTCCCGGTTCTTATCGAAAACTGGCCAAACTGGATTTTCCGTCCCGTCCAAAAGTCGGCCGTTTTTCCTATGAGCCTCTTGCAAAACCCCATAGGGCTTATTGAAGCCTCTATTGTTGTATCGCATATCCCTTTTCCAAGGTAAGGGATGAGATACAGGAAATTTTGACCATGGCCTCCTGATCTCCATGTATTTTCCCTCAAAGATATTCTTTATATCTTTAATAGATCCTCTAATGGTCCATGGGTTTCATTATGGGTAATTGAAAATATGATTGTCAATAGGAAATTCTTGATTTAGCAAAATTTTAATTTTAACCAGTATCATCTCCAGTCTCTTCCTCCCAATATCAATTAAAAACCGAAGAATCCTTGGGCTTTACAAGCAATTTGTCTTGGTATGCGCGGCCGCGAGAGCGATTGATTCTTGGATTCTACCCTGGGGAGCTGGTTACAATCGCCTGGGTCGATCCATTGGGAACCTCATATAGATCTGGACGGAGCTTAAGTTCACAGAGCTGGGAAGCGAGGTCAATCCACTCGTCGATGAGGTCTTTGAAGCGGCGATAGTTCTGGACCAGGGACTTGACCATTTCTACGTTGGCTTGCCGGACAAACAAGGTGACCTCACTCCTCACTGATAACCTTTTCCTCAAACAAAATCTACTTGACCAACCCCCAAACCTAGTGTCATCCTCTTCACTGAAAACCATTTTGGGGACAGACACTAATTTAGGGCCTATCCTAAAACCTATTCTCGTCGCGAAGACGAACAGACGCCCAAAAGCCAAGGCCTGTACGGATGTGTTGTCGGCAGTGGCAGTGGCGGGAAGAGATTTTTCGAAAGGCTTTCAACCCGGATCAGCTTGGCTGAATATTTGCGAGTGCATGATCCCTTGGCTGTTGTCAGATATCGTAATCATCAGGGGACAACATGAAACAAATGAACATGCGTTTCCTGGCGGTTAGAATCGCCTGCATGATGATGCCCATGTTCTCATTGGGCCGTGAGGCGGCATGTGCGCTCGAAAGAAATGACGAGAACAATATGCCGCGAATAAGATGCGATGGCGAACAGCGCTTTGAGACGGTCCGTGGCGAACCCTTCTTCCCAGTAGCGGACACTGCCTGGCTCCTTGTCAGATTGCTCAACGAAGACATCGAATACTATGTACACGAGCGGAGCAAGCAAGGATTTAACGTCATCAAGTTTGGGCCGGAATCCGCCGAAGTTGACCTTCCCAAGTTGGATTTTATCCTGGATACGCTTGCAAGGTACGGCATGTATGCGGAACTATACATCCCGGCTTATGATTACAATGCCGATGAATTGATCTTAGACAATTACACATTTGCCGGTCTTATCGCAAAGGCTTTCTTGAAAAGGAGCAATATATTCGCGTATACGCTGGAAGGGCTTGATTCACCTCACGCGAAGAACAATCTCGAATCCATGAGGCAGCTGTTGCTCGAGGCGTATCGCGGAATCAGATCCGTCGACCCACATCGTCTGATAACATTCCATCCCCGTTCCGGAAGGTCCGTGGTTCAGCATTCAGGCATTGAGCCTGAATACATGGATTTCTACTCCGTTCATAAATGCAATCCAGGCTCGATTCACGACTTGGTTCATGCGGAAGTTAAACGAACACCGCGCAAACCCGTGTTTCTTTCGGAACCTGTATATGAAGGACGCGGCGCCATGTGTGGTTGCAACCACGGTTGTACTGCCGATCAGGTCCTTGAACAGATCGAAGAAGCCCTTCTTGTCGGTGTTGCCGGGATTAGTTACGGTCATTATTCCATCTGGAGTTTCAATCACGGGACGGATGGAAAATGGGGCGTTGATCCGTCTCCGGAGGGCCTTCCTTGGCGGGAAGCGTTGGTCTCGCCCGGCGCGCAGGGCATATCGGAAATTGTGGGAACCCAGCGGAATCCCCTACTCAGAATGGATCGATCGCCTGGTGACCTTGGCCTTGGAACGACACCATAAACGTTCCAGATTGCGACACAGCCACTGAGGGGTCACGCAAAGAGAAAAGCTTTCCAACCTAAATATTCAAACCGCTTCCATCACAGCCGCGGCCGAGACGCCACCCGCCCCACAGATTCCCAGCAAGCAACGGGATTTCTCGGTATGGGCCAGTTCGTTGGCCATGGTGTTGACCATCCGTGCCCCGGTGGCCGCGAAAGGATGTCCCAAGGCAATGGATCCACCATGGATATTGATCGATTCAGGAGAAATCTCACCCACCGCCCGATCGAGTCCCAACCTCTCCCTGGCGAATTTCTCGCTTCCCAGCATCTTGAGAACACACAACACCTGGGCAGCGAAAGCCTCGTGGATGTCCACGATGTCGATGTCTTTCAGGCTCAAACCGGCACGGGACATCGCCTTGGGCATGGAGAACGCCGGGCCTAAAAGCATCTGGTCCGCGGGATCGACCGCATCATAAGACCAGCTCAAGAAAGCGGCTTTGGGGATCCATCCCATGGCTTTGGCCTTGCTTTCGCTGGCAATCAGGGTACAAGCCGCGCCGTCGGTCAGGGAACTGGAATTGCCGGCTGTCAGGGTGCCTCCCTTCTGGAACGCGGGTTTCAATCTGGCCAGCTTTTCCACGCTGGTATCAGCCCGAATCACGTCATCCGTCTCCACTTTTCGTCCATTGGGAAGATATACAGGTACGATTTCCTCTTGGAAGCGTCCCATGTCCACGGCCTGGGCAGCGCGCTGGTGGGATTGAAAAGCAAAGGCGTCCTGATCCTCTCTGGAAATCGAGTTCCTGGAGGCCATGCGCTCGGCCGCCTCTCCCATGAGCAATCCTGTCGTACGGTCCTTGACGCTCGGCTGTCTGGGAATCAAGTCGCGTCCAGGTCGAAGACGCGTGATCAATCTAAGATAGTCCGAAGGTCCGGACTTGGAACTCATCGTAACAGGCGCCACCTTGTGAACAAAGCTTTGGGGCATCTTGATCTCGGCATTGCTGGTAGAATCGCTTCCCCCGGCAAGGATCACATCGGCCTCTCCCCGTTCGATCGCCGCCACAGCCAGGGTAATGGCATACAGGCTGGAGGTACAGGCTCTGGACACCGTGGTACCTTCGATGGTCCGAGGAAGACCGGCGTCCATCACGATTTCCCTTCCGATATTGGCAGCATCCCCGGGCAGAATCACTCCGCCCCAGATCACGCTGTCAATCTGTTGTGGGTCCACATGAATCCTGTCCAAAAGCCCCCTTACCGCGGCCATACCCAAGGCGATCGTATCCATCTTCATCAACTTGCCAAAGGCTCGGACAAAGGGGGTTCTCACCCCGGATACCACGACCGCACGATTCTTATTTGTTTCCCTGTTTTTCGCAGCCATGCTCGATCCTTTCCCTTTCGATCGGGATCATGCCCCGACGAAATTGCCTCCACACACGCGAAGAACCTGTCCCGTGATCCCGGCAGCTCCGGGACTGGCCAAAAAGGTGGCTGTCTCGGCCACGTCCTGGGGCAATCCTCCTTGCGACAGGCTGCACAAGCGTCTGGCCATAAACCGAGTGACCGGTGGAATGGCCGCGGTCATGCGGGTTTCAATGAACCCAGGCGCCATGGCATTGACCGTGATCCCTTTGAGGGCCATCGCCGGCGCCACGGACTGCACATATCCGATGACCCCGGCCTTGCTCGCCGCGTAGTTGGTCTGTCCCACATTCCCGCCGATCCCGGCGATGGAAGAAAGACACAGGATTCTACCCCCTTGTGGGATCAAAGGCTGAATCTCCTCGTTCACCCTCATCAGAGAGATAAGGTTGACATTCATCACCATGTCCCAACGCGAATCGTCCATGTTTCCCAGGGTTTTGTCCCTCGTCACGCCGGCGTTATGCACCACGATATCGAGTCCCTTGAAGCTGGATCGTACGCACTCCTGGATGACCGAACCGGCTTGCTCGGAAGTCATGTCGCATGCCAGGGCGGTTCCTCCCAGTTTGGTTGCCAAGACCTGAGCCGCCTCTTCATCCGAAGGAAGGTCCATGACAATGACATGCGCCCCTTCCCGAGCCATGGTTTCCGCTGTGGCGGCGCCGATACCACGAGCAGCACCTGTGATCAAGGCCACCTTGCCTTCCAAGGGTCGAACCAAGGGCACGTCTTGGGGCCAGGACACGGACGCGGAAATCCGCAAGGGTTGTCCGGAAATGTACGCCGCCCGGTGGGACAAGAAGAAACGGAGGACAGGGACTAGTCGTTCCTCGGCGCCGGATTCCACCCAAACAAGGGTTGCCGTAGATCCTTTGCGTCCCACCTCCTTGCCCACACTTCTGACAAACCCTTCCAGACTCCTCAAAGCCGCGGCCTTCCTGGGACACTGCGCGCTGTCCGCCGGACGTGCCAACACAATGACTCGTCCCGAAGAAGCCACGGTTCGAACCGTGGCATGAAAGAAATCATATATAGCCTTCAGATCCTCAGGGCCTTCCAGGTTTAGAGCGTCCATCACCAGCCCATGAGGCTTCCCATGTTCGGGCAAGGCATCCAAGGAAATCGTCTTGGGACAACGTCCCCAGGCCTCGCCTTTCTCCTGATAGGCCTCAGGATTCATCGAATCTCCCACCAGAGTCGTGTCCGCTCCGGCTTGAACGAGCACATCGGAGAGCACATCGGACAGGACATGGCCTTTCACCGCACCGACCATGACAAGAAGATCCAAAAGGGGTTTCTCTTCCCAGGGACCCTTGGCCCGCTTCAAGCGAGGAGGAAGCGGCACAGGCAGTCTCAGCATCCTAATCACCTTGACAGCCGTAGGGTTTTTGCTCAATTCGACGAAGAAGTCACTCATGGTATCTCAAGCCTCCCGGGTTTCGATTTTCCTTGCCATTCGTTCCATCGGTCCATCATCTTTCTTGCCGCATGCCATCTTCCAGGTAACGAAAGAAATCTGAATCCGCCCGTAGCATCAAGGTAATATTGGGACCCAGGGAACGATATTGTTCGAGCGTACGGAAAAAGGCGTAGAATTCCGGATCTTGTCCGAATGCCTGACCATAGATGCGGGTCGCTTCAGCATCAGCATGCCCTCGAATCTCCTCGGCCTGGCGTTCGGCATCGGAACTGATTCGTCGCAGTTCACGTTCCATATCCCCCAGAATTTCCTGGCTACGTCCCTCGCCTTCGGACCGAAACCGTTCAGCGATCGACTGACGCTCGGCGATCATACGGTTCTCGACCTCATGTCGCACGGAATCGATGTAATTCACTCGCTTGACGCGTACATCACGCAGTTCGATACCCAGTTCAGGCATCAGCCGGCGAGCCCGCTGCAAAATCTCCTGTTCCAACAATTCCCGGCCCAGTTTGGGACGTTGCCGCAGATCTGGATCGTCCAGTCCCGGCACCGCTTCGTGATCCAGACGTTCCACATCGACACTCCAATCACGGGAACGAATGATCTCTTCCAATTCGGTCGAGGACACCATGTCACGCACGACCGAATCGATAATATCGTCCAGACGCGTGCGCGCGCCTCGTTCGTCCCGAACGCTCCGCAAGAATTGCAGCGGATCGGAGATACGCCATCGCGCAGTGGTATCCACCAAGATAAATTCCCGACCCAAGGTCGGGATTTGGGTGACAGCGCCATCCCAAACCAGCAACCGCTTGTCAAAGCGTCGAACCTCCTGGTAGGGCATCTTGAACTTCAGGCCGGGCTGGACGATGACCTCTCCCTTCGGTTCACCGAATTGAACCAGGATCGCCTGTTCGGCTTCATCAAGCGTAAAAAAGAACCTGGGCAACAACAGGAACAACACGACCGCGACCACCACCAACAGGTTCCACTTCATGGTAAAACCTCTTTCTTACCGTTCGAATCCAAACTCAACAGTGGCAAAGGTCCCAGTTGTCCCTCTTGAACCACGAGTACCTGCCCCATTTTGGGCAACACTTCCTCCAACGCCTCCAGATACAAACGAGTTCGTGTCACCTCTGGAGCCTCCCGGTATTCGGCCAGCACGGCATTGAATCGAGCGCTCTCCCCTTGGGCCAGATTGACCCGCTCGGTGGCATACCCTTGGGCCTCGGACATCACACGCAACGCGGCGCCTTCCGCGCGTGGAATCTCCTGGTTGACCTGTTTCTGCGCCTCGTTGATGGTACGTTCTCGTTCTTGACGAGCTTCGTTGACTTCATTGAAGGCGGGCTGCACCCGCGGAGGCGGAATGACATCTTGCAGTTCCACCGTGATCACATGGATTCCGGTTTCATAATGCTCCATGACCTCCTGGATCTCCACGCAGGCCTGCTGTTGCATGTCTACCCGCGCCACAGTCAATACCTCCGCACCCAAACGATTGCCCACAACGCGACGCATCACCGATTCCGAGATGTCCCGCAAGGTCTGTTCAGGATCACGCACCCGATACAAATAGTGGATCGGATCAGAGATTCGATATTGCACGACCCATTCCAGATCAATGATGTTCAAATCTCCGGTCAGCATCAAGGATTCCTCCTCAAAGGGCTTGTCGGAATAGCGGGTGCGTGCACCACCATTCCCTTCGGTACGAAAGCCAAACTCTTGTTTAAGCACACGCTCGGTGGCAACGAGCTGAACCTGATCGATTCCAAAGGGTAGTTTGGTGCGAAGGCCTGGATCGTTGATTCCGATGACAGCGCCGAACCGTTTCACGACCGCACGTTCTTCGGGCTGCACCGTATAGATCGACGTTTTAACCCCCACCGCCAGCAGCAAGAGCAAACCCACTCCAATCACCGCTTTGGCGTTCTTGGGAAACATCAGCAACTCCTGCTGCAAGGTTTCACCCCATGCTTGCTTCATCGATGACCTCCTTGTAAAGGAGCGTTCTTCGCTCATTTCGGAAAGGGTTCCGCTTGGCCAAATACAGAGTCTTCAACATATTCCTGTCTCGCAGTATATAGAAATCCCTGTTCCTTCTCAAGAATTCGTTTGCTTTTGCTCGGGGGAACAGACAAAACAACCTGGTGTGTCAAAGGTTTTCGGATCAAACCACAAAGGAGCAATTCGCTCATGTTGAGGTCTCATTCCTCTCCGATGAACACAACCTTCATGTATTTCTCGAAAAAGGGATTGTGGGCCTCACCGATGATCCTTGGCTAGTAGCCGAGGACTTTAAGGCCTGAAACCCGTTGAAACTCGTCCAGATTGCGAGTGACAACAGGTAGGTCCAGACTTCGGCAGGATGCGGCAATCCAAAGGTCATGGGTACCGATGAGCTGATTCCTTGATCTGAGATCGGTATAGATCTTCGCGTATTGATGGATCGCTGAGGGGCTGGATTGGACGAGAGGATAACGCGAGAGAAATCTTTGGACACGATCGACATCCTGGTTCGCTGCTTTGGCCCCGGCGAGAAATTCTCCAGCAACAATCCAGTTGATTCCGATCTGCTGCTCGGCATGATCCTTAGCAAAACGAGTTGCCCGTCCTTCTACATGAGCTTCTCGCCACAAATCAATCAGGAAAACAGTATCCGCTAGGAGGTCCATGGATCCTCTACCTTGTCGGGATCTCTTCCCCATTGAGCCGCTTGCTCCATAACACGGGCCTGCTCGCTGGATAGATCAGGGAGTTGCCCAACCTCCGAGGCCATTTGCTCCAATGTTCCTCGTCGCGGAACAACGGCAAGAACTACCTTGGAAAAGGAGTCTCCCTTGACTTCCTTCCAATCCTTAAGGCGTTGATAGGCCTCATCGGTTAAAGTAATAGTTTTCATGCTATCATATATACACAGGAACACGAACAATGTCAATTTGTCCTGTCGTGTTCCTGTTCAGAAACTTCGTCCGAGCGTACAGGTCTTGCACCAAAGAATCTAAATATTCAGTGAACCCGATCTGATCGAGGGCTTTGATATCAGCAGGGCGAGGAGTGAAGGAATCGGGTTCTGATATACTTTGGCCTAATTTTTGGAAGTGGAATCCGAAGCGTTTCGGGTCCCCTGAAGTTGGACGATACCTTCATCATGGGGCTCTGCGAACCTTCTGGCAAGGAAAAGTCCTGAGGAGATAGAACTTGACACTCTTGGTGCTCGCCGCAGGGATGGGAAGTCGTTATGGAGGACTCAAACAAATCGATCCGGTCGGTCCTCATGGGGAAATTATCCTGGATTACGCTGTCTTCGACGCGCTACGCGCCGGATTCCACCGCGTGATATTCGTCATCCGCAAGGATATCGAGGAGCCGTTCCGTAAGGCCATTGGAAATCGCTACGGAAAGGCCATCGAAGTGGACTATGTGTTCCAGGATCTGACCGATCTTCCCCAAGGCAGAGTCCTGCCTGAGGGACGGGTCAAGCCGTGGGGCACGGCTCACGCGATTCTCGTGGCCCGACACCTTTTGCGGGAACCCTTCGTTTCCATCAATGCCGACGATTTCTATGGTTTTTCTTCCTACCAACCCTTGAGCGTTTTTCTCCAGGAGGTGGATCCGCTCTCCTGCAACTTCTGTATGGTGGGATTCACGCTCAGGGACACCCTTTCCGAACACGGAGCCGTGGCTCGGGGCCTTTGCCGGATGAACGGAAACGATCATCTGGTGGAGATCACAGAACACACGCACATTTGGAAAATGGGTTCTCAGGCACAGAGCGAACTAAAAAACGGATCCCGTCTTGCCCTGACCGGCGATGAACTTGTCTCGCTCAATATGTGGGGATTCACGCCCGCTGTATTCAGTCCTTTGGAAAGACTTTTCGATTCCTTTCTTCAGAATCTTGGCGATCCCCTTCGGGAGGAGTTCCTCATTCCTTCCGCAATATTTCAACTCATCCATACCCAAAAGGCCACGGTCCGAATCCTTCCCACGGATTCTTCCTGGATCGGAGTAACCTATCCAGAAGACAAACCCGTGGTCCAGGCCGCCATTCGAGATCTGGTCCAAGAGAAGATCTATCCTTCTCCTTTGTTTTAGGGCAGACATTCAGTGAACCCGATCTGAGATTGGATCATAGCTGGCAGGGCGAGGAGTGCGTGAATTGTCTGGCCGGGTTCACTGAATATTTACCGTTGTAGGGTCCCCCTCAGAATGTGAAGTTGTTTTGTCCTGGGCCCTTAGGGCGATTCTTTGCTTTTAGGGCGATTCTTTGCTTTACTGTTCATGAAGGTATACATCGCAACCAGATTTCCCCTTATGAATCCGACAGGAAACGATCCGGGAACAGGAGGTGATGGACCATGACCCAAGTTGACATAAGATCCGTCGCTCTTTGGATTGCCACGAATCTGGGGCTCTTGGTGGGATTTCACATGGTGACATCACCTGCCGTGGCTGAACCCGAGCTGTGGAATAAAAGAGCCCTTGAGCTCGATTTCTCATTGGATGGCAGCAAGGGAGGCCTCATCGCCACGGATCTCACCGGTGATGGGAATATGGACTTCGTGGTCACCTCCACCGGGCAGTTGGCTGCTTACACACTCCAAGGAGAACGGCTTTGGTGGATCCACGACGACATTCGCGTCTCGTCCGGGTCCAGCGAGAACGTCGGTCTTCCCGGCCACCAGGCCCCGGGCGTACAGGTGGCCGATGTGGATGGGGATGGCAAGGCCAATCTGCTCTATCTGGACCAGTCCTCCACGGTCCACATCCTGGATGCCGCCACAGGCCAGAAGAAGCGCTCGGTGAAGGTGCCTCACCCCGAAGGCTCGGAGCGATGGGAACATCTGGTGGTATGCAACCTTCAAGGACAGGGCGATCGCGACCTGGTTCTGCAAGCTACGAACGCGCAAGGGTATCGGGTGGGACATTACGTGGCGGCCTACTCGATCGACGAATTGGACAAGGAACCTTTGTGGCAAACCGATCGATTTGGGGCGTTGGCCCATGGACCGCTTCGCGTGGCAGACCTGACCGGGGATGGCCGGGATGAGATCTGCGGATTCACGATTCTGAGCCCGGAGGGCAAGCCCACCTCTTGGCAATATCCCCCGATCAGCCCGGAATTTGGAGGAGGACGTTCCTTCCATATCGACGCTTTGATGATCGACGATGTCCGGCCGGACATACCCGGCCTGGAGGTGGTCTTGCTGGAAGAGGGACGCAACTATGTGGGCTTGGTCCATTTCGAGCGTGGGCTGATCTGGTGGGAAACCCTTCGCCAGGATGAACCCCAGAATGGGGCTGTGGGACAGTTTGATCCGAATCGTCCGGGGCTGGAGATCTGGTGCCGCAGCCGTCATAATCGCAACCAGGTCCCCTGGGTCTTTGATTCCCGCGGCCAAGTCATAGCCGAGTACCAGATGAGCGAGGTGGCCCCTGAAGGCTGGGCCGATGCCGGCGTCGAGACCATCGTGGCCATTCACTGGACAGGCGAAAGGGCGCAACTGATCGCGGCCAAGGAACGGCACAAGAGCGGCGATGTGTGTATCATGGAGCCCTTAACCGGGCGCTTCGTGGTACACATACCTGAACAGGCGGATTTGCTCTACGTGGCCGATGTCTGTGGAGACTGGCGCGAGGAGATCATGGTGATCAACCAGAACCAGTTGCGTATTTACGAAAACCCGGCTCCCAATCCCAGACCAGACCAACCTCGCCTTTGGGAGCAACAACATTATCGCCGCAACAAGATGACCTGGAACTACTACTCCCCTTAAATGCCATGGTAAATATTCAGTGAACCTGATCAGAGCGAGGCCTCGATCCAGGAATCCATCCTTCATTCCGGAAAAACCGGTCGATCGAAAGACCAGGCGTACTCTGCCGTCACATCGAGCGCACCCCAAGGGTCCTCCGAAGGATGCCACCAGCTCGTATAGAGATGTCCCATGACCTTGGAATCCTTCTTTCCGTACTGGTTCAGGACCTGGGCCCATTGGTAGGCGTTGTTCCGTCTGAACCAAGGCGATCCAGTGATATGGAAACCCCTTTCCAGGAAATAGGGAACCGACCTTTCCAGGTGTTGTCCCTCATCCGGCCAATCGTACCACCAGATGCAGATGATAATGTCCTTGGGGATCAGATCCGCCGCGCCAATGACCCTGTGGAACCCTTCCGCGTGATAGGGGTCCAAGGCGTCGTTCCACATCATGAGCTTGACCTTGGGATCCGCTTCCTGAAGGTAGGCAAACATCCTGTTCACATCGTCCACAAAGATTTCCGTGTCCGTCAGCCCACGATCCGTGCATCGTTTGTCCCGGTTGACGATTCGAGGCTCGTCATGGCCGATATGCAAGAAAGAAGGTTGCAGGTGACGCACAGCCAAATGGATCGATTTGCGCATGAATTCCTGATACACGGGATCCGAGGGACAACAGGTAATGCTTCCCTCCGGGGCTTGATGGTAACTCAACAGTACGGTATCCCCATCTTGTATTCGGCTTCCTCGAGGGATCAGGATCCTCAGAGGAGCGCTCTTCTCGTAGGGGAATTGGATCTGGCCTGGATGAACCGTATAGTCCCCTCCCTCCTCGTACCTCGTTTTCCCCAGCTCATCCATGACCGTAACCGGGGCGGCCTCGGTCACCATCACATTGTCCAAGGGATGAAGGGGTGGAAGCCCTCGAATCGCCACCTCGTCAAACCAGGCCTGGCCCTTTCCCTCCTGGATTCGGACATAGATTCTGAGCAGGGAATACTCTTCTGTCTGAAAACGAACCGCCATCTTGTGCCAATCCCGGGTGCCTGAAAAAGCAGCGTTGGGCTTACCCAAAAGCTTGCCCAGTTGGTCGGGTCCCTCCAGGCCATAGACCTCGATGTAGGCCCCTTGACCGGTAATGTTCTCGGTCTTGAGCTGACAACTCAATTCATAGGGTACCCCTGCCTGGCACGCCACATCCTGCCACGCACGCAGGGTTCCCTCTTCCTGAACAACGATTTGTAACGAAGAGGTTCCACTTGTGGAGTCATTCTTCTCCACAAAGGTGCCCTCTGCAGGCCGCTCCTGTTGCCATCCTAGCATCTGATGTCCCTGGAAGCTCTCGAAACTCGGATTGATGATCGGGATATCCGACGGAACCGGCGGCGCGGACGAATCGACTTGTCCTTCCCTGACCTCGAACGGTCTATTCTCGACATAGATCCCTTCCGCCACGCGAGGCTCCAGACGCAATACGTGCTGTCCCCAACCCCAGCTTTGAAGTTCAGGTATAGGCTCCACGAAATGCTTTCTGCAAAAAGAAAAGATTTCCTGCCACCTTTCACGAACCGCCGGATCCTCCAGTTCGAACAAGGTCCCGCACTCGAACAGGACATGATTGATCTTGAGGGAGGAAAAGCGAAGGATGTACTGCTCGTAGTCCTTGTACCCAGCCATGTAGGTACCTCGAAACCTCATGTCCGGCCAGTCCGACACCACCACCCTGGGGATTCTCCCGGTGGAATCCAGCAGGTTCGCCAAGGTGACAAGTCCGTAGTAGCATCCTGCCGGATCCACGCCTTGGATCCAAACCCTATCTTGATCCACAAGGAGTCGATACCCTTCCTCTCCCGGCACGGGCAAATCCTGAAGGATGGGATGCTCGATGGTTTCTTGGATTCCCAGGATCATGACCAGCGGTCCCTCTCGCGACGTTGTCTGAGAAAGAGAAGGCAGGTTCAGCGCCTTCAGACTTCTGTTCAGATGCACCATGCCTCCGGATGCCTTTTCACATCCCGGAGCGAAATAGACCCCTTGGAGCGATTGGACTCGAAGAAACCCTGCCGTTCCCTGGACCCACGAGATGTGTTGCGGCGCTGGAACCACGCAAGGCAGGTCCGCTGAATCCTGGCCCCATGCCATAGTGATATTTGACGCATACAGCCCAAGGAATCCCAAAATCAATGCACTCCCCCTCACGATTCGGTAGAGATAGGGTTTATATAAGCGAATTCTTTTCATATATATCCTTTCAGCCAAGCCCTGGCCAAGGGCAACCCTTCCGTGCTCAAGAGGACAGGTCCTGCAATGTAATCGTGTTCCCCACAATCCGTCAGGCCTTCAGGTTCTTGCCATACTCGTGCCAAATCCTTTTCCATTTCTTCATTGTCCTTCTGTAAAAGACCTACCCCTAGAACGAGAGCGACTGGGCAAGCTCAACGACGATTTGCTCTGATCGAATGCTGAATGAACGACTCGATATTGCGCTTCTCTATCTCCTCCATATCTCTTCGTTTTCGCACAAAATGCTCATGTTTGGCCCTTTCCACGTCATTCCAGGCGTTGGCTTCGACATAATCCCCACAGAACGGAACCGCAAGATCGATCCAGCAGGCAATCGTTTCCAGTTCCTCGACAGACAAGTTCACCTCCTTATGTTCCTCTTCCAGAATCTTCCATATCGGACTGCACGCCGCTCCTGTGTGGTAGGGTTTATATCTGGTCGGCGCAGACTGGGGGCTAATCCAACGGACCGGTCCTTCTTCAGGTCCACCCTCCGTAAGGCGTAGATAAGCCTCGCTCCAATAGCGCTTGGCCTGTTGATCCAACTGAGGTGTAGCCAAGAGGCTGAAGGCCTTCTTGACCCCTTTTGTCTCCCTCTGAGTCCGATCTCCGTTGTGACAACCGATACAATGTTTGTCAAGAATGGGTTGTATTCGATCCGTGAAACTGAATCCTCGCACTGTTCTATCCACTGTTTCAAGTTCCTGCGCACCGACTCGCACAGCCAGACTCGATAGGCCTTGCGCTGGAGGTGTGGCGCTCTTGACATCGTGGCAACCCACACAGGATTGAATCTCACCCGGTTGCACGATAGACCAACTGCGCATGCTTTGTATGGCATATCCTTGTTCGTCCAACGCCTGAAAATATACAGGAATACGCGCTGGCACCCAAAAAAAGGCCGAGCCATCCTCATACACCCGAGCCCGTCCCAACGGAATTTTCACATCCCAACTCCCGTTGTCTATTGCGATAGGCGTCGAAACCAGCGCCCCACCTGCAACGCCATGGTTACGGTTGTCTCCAATCCCTGCGGAACGATATTCCAAAGCGACAACCCTCAAACTTTGGACCTTTCCGCGTGCCACGCCTTCAAGGCCTTGTCCTTCATAGATATCCTGGATGAAATACTTGCCCCTATCCTTGCGATAATCCACGATACTAGGTCTAAGGAAAGAAACCGGGCGCGCAGCCAACGGAACCATGCGTCCCACCGGAAGATGACTCTCCGCGTCCAGGAACAGGAGCTCGCGTTGTCCCTCCACATCCATAAAATACAAGCCGAAAACCGGACGGAATACTCGATGGATGGTGGTGCCTCCATCCCATCCCCGCGGTGCATAACTCACCAGGAAATGACGTTCGTCCACAGGGTAAGGATACTTTGCAAGATCGCCTTCCTGGCCGTAACGGTCTATGCGCTCCGCAGGAGTGGGACGCACGGGAGCTATCAATTGCGCGCCCTCGTTTTCCTGTCTTCCCATCGCTGGATCGAGGATTCCCAGTTTGCCCACTTGCCAGGTATGGTGTCCTGTGAAGACACAGAGTACCTTGCGTGAGCCTGGAATTGCCCGCGCATGAAGTATCGTGGTGGGAAACCAGGAATTGTTGCCATAGAATTCCCTCTGCGCGGTACCGTCAGGGAACATCTCGAATAATCCTTGCGGATATATTTGTCCCCGATCGTTGTAATCCCAGCGTGTATACAACACGCGCCCATCTTCCGTCACAGTGGGATAATTGGTATGTACCTGATCAAAGGTCAACCGGCGCAAGAACGAACCATCCATGGCGCAGCTATACAGGTTGGATACCTCGGTCCACCAGCAATCCACGATTTGCACACACCTGGTTGAATTGAAGACAAGATCCCCATGGGGCAGATAGGCTGCCTCATAATCTGCGTGTCCCAGGTCTCCTGTTATGGCGCGAACCTCCCTTGAAGCTATGTCCATTTCATACAGACTGTAATCGTCAAGGCGATCAGCCTTCTTCCAAGCAAAGACGATCTTCTTGCCGTCCCAGGAAACATCCACATCTCGGATGACACCTTCTCTGTCCTGGATCAACGTTTCCGCGATACCGCGTGTTCCTTGAAATCGAAGCCGTGTTAGTTTGGCACCCGGGTAAAAATGCCGCTCATGCTGCGCATCGCTGAGTCCCTCGGTATACGCATAGTGAGAAGCGCCCAGATTGGCATGCTGGGTAAAAACGATTCCCTCCCAGTTCTGCTCGAATAATGGCTCGAGTCGCTTCTCGCGACGAAATTCACAAAGGCGAAGATACAGTTTCACCATGCGGGCTTCAGATCGCTCATCCTGTCGTTCCATCCATGAACTCAAGGCTTTCGGTGTGGAAGAATATCTCGCCATGACATCGAAAGAAACACGTACAAGCATCTTCCGCCAGTGCTCACGATCCATTTTCGTAATCAGGTCGGATAATTTCCACCCAATCAGTTCTTCCTGTGATCGAGAAGGCTCCTGACCTCCGGCTGGCACATGCACCCATAGGCCCTGTTCAAAGCCATCTTGAAGCAACCAATCGCTGTAGATGGGATAGGCTCGTTCCAACTCGTGCCACACTCTGGTCGCTGTTTCCGCTCGATTCTCTTCCTCCACAGACAACAAGTGGTGACGTGCCTCGCTCAAGGCTTTCATCCATGTTGTGGCTGACCCATCGGCGTAAGCCGCTGAAGAATACAATCCAAATCCAAGCAAGAGATATCGTACGATAAGGTCAGAAGACAAAGGGTTCTATTTCCCTTTCTTTCCTCTCACCGGACCTGGGTCACCACCAGCTCACCGGAACCGGATACCAGGACCGTTAAGGCTTTCCGTTCGACATAGTATGCCGTTTCGAGGGGCTCGGTCCCGTTCCAGGCCACTTGTTCGGGTTTGCCCGGAAGCCGAACCAGATGAATCCTGTAGGGTTCCTCAGGCCACCCCTCCACAGACACGATCAGGTCATTTCCCCGATGCACACAGGATTCGATTCGCCCTGGCGCGTGAATCAAGATAGCCGACCCATCGGCCCGTCGCATCTGGTACAAGGGTGTCTGGCCATAGACCTCGGCAAGGTTCGCCTGAACCGTGCCAGGAATGATGGCTGGACCATCACTGACCTGTTCCTTGAGGTAAAAGAAATCGGGTAACGTCCCCTGACGACTCTTGTCCTCAAGGGGAAAGGTCTGCTGCAACCCGCTGAGGGTGATACCATGAGCCAGTTTCGTCCAGAAGGGACCGTCCTCGGGATCCACTGCCGCTAGGTCCTGAACCGCCGAACGGTAAACAAGCCCACACCATTGGACAGGCAAGCCGATCCAGTGGGGAGCCACCCAGTTGGTGGCGCCAAGCACCGCGATGGTCGCGTACAATCCGACCGGCCCTGCTGTTGGAGGATCGAGATAGACCAAGGGTACCCCGGTCCAGGCCCAATATCGCGCCTCTTCGAGATATTTCGGGTCCAGGGTAAGTTGATAGGCCAGCACATAGCAACGAACCAGCCTGCCGGAGGCCAGGATGTCCGGCGTGTGCAGAGGCATCTCCCAGGTTTGAGCCCCACGCGGGACCGTATTGGCGTACAACTCGGTCTGCCGGTCAAGGAGAGCCAGTCCTTCCCTGATGAGCTCCTCGTCACCGGTAAATACCGCGGCTTGCAGGATGTTTTCGAGGCTGCAAGCGGAAAGACCATTGGCATGATCCGCGTAATGCGTTTCGCTATAATCCGGTTTGTTCGGCTGGCGAACATAGCGTTGGATCCCCTCCTCGTCAAACCGAGCCAGGTTATCCCGTCCGCTTCGCAGGGACCCCTCCATATGCTCCTCGACTCGACCCAACAACAGAGGCATGACCGGACGCGCGACATGGGAGACTCGGCTCATATACGGATCGTCAGGCGAAATCCGTTCCAGGCCTCGGGCCGAGGCTTGACGCAAACGACCTGCCAAGGAAGCACGATCGGTCTTGGACGCCAACCAAAGCATGTAGGCAGCCGCGTCGGACGCGGGCTGCGGTCCAAATCCAGGCCAGATCGCGTGGCGCCAATGGCCATCTTCATGCGCATCGGAATCGAGCCAACCCGCTGCCAGCAAGTCGACCGCGTCCTGGAAATCCCCCTCGTATTTCGGCAGATCAGGCAAGCCCTGAACCAGCGTCAGATAGTGTTGAACAGCAGGCACGATACTATTCCCTGCGCCGGCGATGATCGTATATTGGAAGGTCTGTTGTTCCCTGGCAGGGATACGGAAGGTGTCATAGACCTGCAATTCGTTCTCGAGACGTTCCTTGCCCACGCCTGGATACCACAATCCCATCAGATGAGCTTCGGATTTGAAGATCCGATCCGGGGAATCAAAGACCGGCGCAGGGTGATCCGCCCGGGTCCACACGATTCCCACGTACCTATCCAAATGCTGCAAAGCCATCATGGGGATACACAGCTTGTAATCATCCACGATTCGTCGAATCGCTTGTTCCCCCTTGAAATCAGCCTCGCTGCTGCTGGGCTCGTTGTTCAGGTATTCGACCCCGGGCAAAATCGCTTGGGTTTTCCGCTCACCATAGGTCTCCAGACCTGGAAAAAGGGTCACCCATGGCAAGTGGTATATGTCCCGATCCCGATCGATGACAAGGGTAGTCATGATGTCGATCGCTTTCCGACCTGGTCGGACCAGAAAACGACGCGTCAAGGTCCATTTCGCGCCATCAGGATCCTGGATGGTCCTGGTGACGGTCATTCCATCGTTTTCTGAGATTTCACAGACATCGTCGCTCAGATCGAGCTGTCGAGATTCCCGATCCGCCACGTACCCGATCCAACTCTGGGGCGCACTCACGGCCATTTCTTCGCCATCGACATCGATGGCAAAGCTGTCCCATCGTTCTCCGTGACGTATCCTGACAGGTCCCTCCTGAATACTCGGCGCGGTGGCAGAAATCCTGGGATAATTCGGCGCCTCAAAGGTCACATCCAGCAAAGGAATCAAAGGCATCATGTCAATCCATGCGATCGTGATCCTGCCTTCGTTCGCCGCGGGATCGATGCGCAAACGGCTGTTCCCGGGCATGGGAGTCAGCATCATCGTGTATTCATGCCACGCGCCGTCCGGCACGACCCGGAACTGCGCGCTGTTTTCCGCAGAGAAAGACGGTCCATAGAAGACCTCTCCGGAGGAATCACCATCCGAACGCATACAAAGGGTCAAGCGCGTTCGAACACCCACCGGAAGGCTCTCGACAACCTGGCTTTCAATCCAGGGATCGTGCCCCACACACTGAAACGTCAGTCCTTCCTGACTCCCACGAAGATCTTGAACTCGATGGTTGCCAAACCAGCCATGAGTGCCACCGTCCCGAAAATCAAACAAGCGAATGGTGCCCTTGTCGATCTCTGTCGCACCCGAATGGGCAGCAACAACCAGCACGCTCGCAAGAAGGCCCAGAGCCCACATCCCGTGCCGCCAAGTTCGAATCATGTCATCTCCCTCCTTGTTCCGAGAAAGAACCATCAAATCTTCTTCCCTATTTTCTTTCTCACAGACGCTTTCCTCTCACCGACTCAGCGTCAGTTTGGACATGGGTTGATGAATCCTGTCGGCCGGGAGGATGCGGGACTCCAAATACTGACCTTGTAGCCAAGCCTCCGTGGTATTGCGAAAGAACGGAGACCCCGGATACTCCGCGTTCCCGGTCGTGGAGCAGAAATGAAAGACCGTGGGCTCAGCCATATCCACACTCATTCGCGTGGTAGGTCCTCCCAAAACGATATAGCCTTGCTTGTCCAGATACGCTCCGCCCGCCAGGTTGACCGTCTCCTCGGTGCCTCCATGAGGAAAGGACCCGACCCGATAGGATTTGTTCCAGGGAAGCAACCCCAATGGGGTGAACAAGTGTAGCGTCTGCAGTTTTCCCCATTCCCAATCCGTAGGATCCGACCCATACCTTTGGGAAAGCTGCCGATGGACCTTGCGAGCCGCTTCCAGCACCAGATCCCTTCTCGTCTCCACAACGTTGGTCCTCTGATCATCGAACCACGTATCTCCCGCTTTCGGCAGGATCTCCCAGAAGGCCTTTCGTCCCAGTTCCGCCGGAAGAATCTTCCTGGCCAACCCGGGTCCCAACTCGTCCTCAAAGGTCTGTCGATACAAGGCGTCCATGATCATCAGATACAGGCCAGTCCCTCGCGACGCGAGCGAGGCCTGGTAGTGGCCATCCCGCCAAGCCTCCAAAGCGATTCTGCACTCGACTATCGACCTCTCCGTCGCGTCCCGCATATCCTCCAAAAGCAAGGGGACAAACCTCTCCGCGGACTTGACCCGAACGTCGAGCTGAATGGACAGCATATCCTTGACCGTCAGGTCCTTCGCGTCCTCCAACAATTCCGTGACCCGATCCACGCGGCTCGACTTGTGATAACCGCTTGATATGTAATGCCTGAATCCTTTGGGTTCAATGTCGTTGTTGGAGGTGGCGAAAAAGCCTTTCTCTGGATTCTCTCTGTGGGGCAGTTCGTCGAAAGGGATCCAGTCTCCCCAATCCGCCTCCCCAGTTCCCGGTCGGGGAAGATGCCCTGGTATGTCGCCGCGGTACGCCACATGCCCGGCGTAGAGATATCCAAAATCCCCTTCTGTCGTGGCATACACCGTATTCCAAGCCACAGGCCCCATGGACATGTCGGATATGGCTTTTCTGAAAGAAGACGCGTCCGTACTGGCAGGAATTGCCAAGTATCCAGCGACGAAACGTCTCCATTCCACATCCGAAATGTGTAGGGACCACACCTCTCCGGGCGGAGGAAACATGGTCTTCCCTGTCATGGCCTCTTCGATGATCGCTCCATGCACCGATCGACGATGGATGAAAGGCACCGGCTTGCCTCCTTTGACCGGGATCTGTTGGCGGACCGTGTCGAAGGCTCGCCATTGTCCGTTGTAGAAATACTTTTCCGAATCCTCCGGATGAAGCTTCTCCCGGAAGATGTCGATCATATCGCAACGGGCGTTGGTGATTCCCCAGGCCACCTTTCCATTGGTTCCGGCGCCCATGAAAGGCGTGCCGGGAAAGACCATGCCCAAAGAATCGTAGGAAGGACAACTCAGATGCACGTGATACCAATAGGTGGGAACCCAAGCGATCGGAACATGTGGGTCATTGGAAACGATCGGCATTCCGCTACGGGTCTTCTCCCCAGAAACCACCCAATTGTTGGATCCCAATCCAGGAGCGAAAGGAAGAAAGGATTTCGACAACCCCTCCATTTGCTTACCTCCCGCGCTCTTCTCCCAAAACGCCCGAAGCAACTCCTCCGTACCCTCAGGCCGCACCAGCAGGAAAAGACTCGCTTGATCAGGGCTCAATTCTTGCGCCAGTCTTCCCCCAAAATATTCCTCGAACAGAGAATACCCGGCCATGGCCAATCCATAGACATCCATGCATACGAAAATATCTTCTACGTGCCAAGGTTCGGGCGCTGTTCGAAGGGCCTTGTATTCCGGGATTCTTCCTTCGGCTTCCTTGAGATACTGGTTGACTCCCTGGGTGAAAGCTTTCAAGATTTCTCGATGTTTCAAGTCCAGCGATGACACCGCCCCCTTGGCTCGCGCAGCATACTGGAAGGTTCGCATGATCTTGTCCGAGCGGATCAATCCCATGCCTTGACGTTGGATCCCCTTCCCGAACAATCCAGCCAGTTCGCCACGTCCCAGCCTTCTGATAAGATCCATCTGAAAGAAACGGTCCCGCGCCATAATATAGCCCAAGGCATGGAACACATCTTCCTCGCGTTGCCCATAGATATGGGGTACCCCGGCCTTGTCATGGACGATGGTCACCTCCTCCCGCACATCGTGACCTTCCAGCTTCCCATCCAGGACATGGTAACGCGCGCCCCTCACCCAGACACCCCGAGAGGCAAAGAGCCAGATTCCTCCAAGACATACCCCTATTCCACAAAGAAAGATCCACCCTCCGACTCTTTTGCTCTTTGTCATGATATTCATCCAATCCTTATCGATCCAGGGAGGCCCTATCGCCTCACTCCCATCGATTGGATCATGTTTTCATTCTTTACGTCAAAGAGAATCGGGAATCCTCAATGTCACAGGCAATCCTGTCTCCGGAGTGATCCAGAAGTTGGACACGGTGTAGGACAATTCGATGGGCTCGTCTGACTGCTGGACGTCGACCCGCAACAGCGTGGTCATACCGGCAGGGCACCTGAGGCGGTCAGGACCCAAGGCGCCCGTTCTCTGCAATTGGATGTCCATCGCTGAAAGATTTCTGATGGTCGTCCAAACCGCCTTGTCTGTGCGCAGATGCGGTTGGGTCACGTGGATGCACCCGGCGAACAATGGTTCGAGAATCTCTCGGCGACCGATCATTCGCTCGCCGACCCAAACAGCGGTACGACCGGCCCGAAGAGCTTCATGCAATCCATCGATCGTCCTTTCTTTCACAAAGACCAGCGTAAGTGTTCGATGCCGATCCGAAGTCATGCGTTCCATTAGATCCGGTTCGTGTATATCCGAGGTTCCGATCATCGTGAGGTTCCGGTCCAGGCACCACTGGTGAGCCCTGGGATAATACGTCGATCCATTGGCAACCTCCATGCCGTGCAGCCATTGGTTGTCGTATAATTGTGTGTGGATGTCCATCCACTGGCCCCGCTCCTCTCCTTTCCATTCATGATGGTTCCAGAAGACGAAAGCGTTCTGCTCGTTGGCTCGCTTGATGACCTCGACGAAGTCCAGGATCTGCAGCGGATCTATGTCCTCAAGAAAAATCGCGTTGAAGTGTCCCGGCGGGGTACCGCGCGTGATCTCGGCCGCTTTGGGGAACAACAGATTTCTCTCTTGGGCGCGTTCTGTCGCGATTTCATACGGCCGATTGTGGTTCGTGGGGATATCGTCGCGATGCGGCTGATATTCGATGTGATCCGATATCGCGATGACATCCAATCCCAGCCTCCATGCCTCGTCGATCCGCACGGTGGGCCAAACCAGGCCATCCGAGAAAACCGAATGGGTATGCAGATCGCATTTCAGCGTGAGGTATTCGGGCAGGTCAGGAAACGCGATCTCTTGCCGGACTTGACCCTGAGCCACAACACAGAACAGAAACAGCAGGCAAACGATCGAGAAAAACCAAGATCGACGTACCATAGTGATTTCCTCCCATTCAATCCCATTCTCGCAACCAATGACATGTATAGCCTCCAGGATTCTTTTGCAGATAATCCTGGTGATATTCTTCAGCGTCAGACCAGTTTCGGACCTGTTCCACGGTCGTCACAACAGGTCCTTTCCAGCGTCCCGCGGCCTTCACCTCCTCTATGGCTTCTACAGCCGCCGTTCTCTGCTCTTCATTGAAATAAAAGATCGTGCTTCTGTAGTTGCTTCCCCTGTCATTGCCCTGCCGATGAAAGGAGGTCGGATCATGCATGCGAAAGAACCAATCGGTCAGCAAACCGTTGAAAGATATCTTCTTCGGATCAAAAACAATCTTCACCGCTTCGGCATGTCCTGTGTTCCCGTCCCGAACCTTCTCGTAGGACGCGCGGACAAGATCTCCACCACAATAGCCAACACGGGTTGTGACCACCCCTTCTATCCCACGCAAGATCTCTTGCATGCCCCAGAAACAACCTCCAGCCAAAATCGCTGTCTCCATATCCCTGGGCAAGTCGAATTCTTGCGTTCCTTGAAACCGATCGAGATAGGCCCCATACCCTTGCGCTTCCATCTCAGCCAGGGACACGAAACGCAGTGCGGCTGAATTGATGCAATATCTCAATCCACCCCTGTCGATGGGTCCGTCTTCAAACACATGGCCAAGGTGAGAATTTGAAAGCTGACTGCGCACCTCAGTTCTCACCATGCCATGGGATCGATCCGCTCTTTCCAGAACGGCTTCCGAAACCAAGGGCCTGGTAAACGCCGGCCAACCACAACCGGAATCATATTTATCCAGGCTGCTGAACAAGGGTGTTCCGGAGATCAGATCCACATAGATTCCAGGCTCATCGTACTGGTGATATTCCCCACTGAAGGGTGGCTCGGTCCCATTCTCTTGCGTGACGTGATATTGTTCGGGGGTCAACCTGCGCCGCAGTTCCTGATCCGATGGTTTCATCCACCTCTTCCTTTGTTCATGACGCGGGGGAGAGGATCCCGACTCCGTGCTTGTATCCACGAAACACCCATAGATTATCACGATCATGGCCAGTGCGATCCGCGGAAAAAGCATCCTTGCCTCGCGACGGGTTGTCCCGTATGCCCCTATTTTTCTCATTGATCTCGGCTACAAATCCCTTGAAATCTGGGATATTCAGCCTCCCAAGAGGCGGAATCCTGGGGCAAGTATGTCTCGATGGGAAAGGCCGACTTGATCAGAGGCAGGGCCTCGCGCATGGATCCGATACAGCCCAATCCCAAGGCTTGTACCATGAAATTCCCAACCGCGGTCGCCTCTTCCGGCCCGGCCAACACAGGCAGTCCTAGGCAGTCCGCGGTAAACTGGTTGAGAAGCTTGTTCTTGCTTCCGCCTCCCACGATGTGGACCATCTTGGTCTGATTCTCACAAACCTCACAGATCTGTTCGTTCACCATCCTGTACTTGAAGGCCAGGCTTTCGTACACGGTCCTCAGAATCATCCCCCTTGACTCCGGCGCGATCTGTCCTGTCCTCTTGCAGAAGGATTGGATGGCGGTTTCCATATTAGAAGGATTGTAAAAGCTCGAATCGTCCGGATCGATCAGAGGACCAAACGCCTTGGCTTGGGAGGCCATCCTGGTGATCTCATCCCACGGGGTCTCCCTGCCATCCTTCACGGCCCATCCTCGTCTCAGCTCTTGGACCAGCCAGGTACCCATACAATTCTTGAGGCACCGAACGTTGCCAATCCCTCCTTCGTTACTCACATTGTACTTCATGGCTCGTGGGGTGGTCACTGGCGTGGGATGGAGCTTGCCCACCAAGGACCATGTCCCGGAGCTGATGATGAGCGCTTCGTCTGTGCGATCCACCGGTGCGGCGGCAAACGCCGAAGCCGTGTCATGGGAACCCACAGCCACCAGCTTTACTCCGGAAAGGCCGATCGTTTCGGCCAAGGGCAGGGACAGGTCTCCCAACACCGTACCCGGCTGCACAATGCGTGGCATGGCTTGGCCGGGAATATCCAGGGCCCGAAGGATCTCCTCGCTCCATTGTCTGGTTCGCGCATCCATCAACTGGGTCACGCTGGCCCAGGTGGAATCCACCTCCTTGATCATGCCCAGGTAGTGGTAGAACAAGGTGGGAACTGGAAGGAAGAGGGACCCCTCGACCCAATGGTCCTTCCTGTTCTGCATGAACCAAACCAATTGATTGCTGATGTTGAACGGCTGAAAATGCACACCCGTGATCTCATAGATTCTTTGGGGATCCATGCGGGATTGAATGACCTCTACCATATGGTCCAGTCGATGATCCCTGTAACAATACACCTTGCCCAGCATATCCCCGTCCGGACTGACGAATTGTCCATCCGAACCCCATGTGTCGATCCCGATAGAATCCAATCGGTCCGCCACTTCACGCTTGTAATGATGAAGACCCAGGACGATATTCTTGTAGATAAAGATATCGTCCCAGTACGTTCTCTCTGTCCATGTCCCCTGACGATCCTGGAGAAAAAACGAGACCCCTTCATGATCGAAACGGTGGATCTCCCGCATTTCGAAAGAAGTCCCCTGCAAACGAGCGGCGAAACACTTGCCCCCGGAAGCCCCCAAATCCACAGCCACCATTCGTGTCTCGATCATCTATGGCCTCCCTTTCTTCTTCTCTCAGTATAGATTCATTTGGACAAACTTTCAGGCACAGATTCAAGTACATCTTCGGTAAACCCGACAGATTCTTTCGTCTTTTCACCATCGAGCTTTCCTATGATAGATTCTGTGGCTGATGATAGGGTTGGATCCCAATAGGGTCAAGGAGAAAAGCAGGAACAAGACAAAGACTACACTTTCAGCAAAGGAGTTCATGATGTCCCTTGCCGTGGGTTCGAGACGTGAATTGTTTGTCGACACCTACTTCATCGAAGAAATGAAGGGAACCTCTCTGAAGCTCCACGCTCCTGTGCCCAGAGAGAATGTCCTTTTCTTCGACAAGCCCTGGGAGGGCCGTTATTGCGGCTACGTGACGCTTTTGCAGGATCAGGGACAAATCCTGGCCTATTATCGTGGCCTTCCTGAAGCCGGCAAGGATGGATCGAACATGGAAGTGACCTGCCTGGCCCATAGCCAGGACGGGATTCATTTCGAGCGTCCAAACCTGGAGTTGTTCGAGGTCAACGGAAGCGAGAAAAACAACGTCGTTCTGGCCCATAACGCCCCTTTCTCGCACAATTTTTCCCCCTGGGCGGACGAGAAACCTGGACTGAACAGGAAGGAACGATTCAAGGCCTTGGCCGGCACCGGCAAAAGTGGACTGGTGGCGTTCGTTTCCGAGGACGGCATCCACTGGCGCAAGATGCAGGAAAACCCTGTGTTGACCCAAGGGGCCTTCGATTCCCAGAACGTGGCCTTCTGGTCCCATCCAGAGGGCTGCTACGTGGCCTATTTCCGCACCTGGAGCGGAGGAGACTACAAGGACTTCCGGACCGTCAGTCGATGTACCTCCCAGGACTTCATCCACTGGAGCGAGCCGGAGGTTATGACCTATGGGGACCGTGCCCCAGAACACATCTACACCAACCAGACTCTTCCCTATTTCAGGGCGCCTCATCTCTACATAGCCACAGCAGCCCGCTTCATGCCGGGACGCCGCGTCATCTCCGAATCCCAGGCCCAGGATCTGGGAGCGGACGCCAGATACTCCGGGGATTGTTCGGACACGGTCCTGATGACAAGCCGGGGAGGCGCCCGGTATGATCGAACCTTCATGGAAGGTTTCATTCGTCCCGGGCTCGGAGAGTCCAACTGGACCTCCCGCACCAATTATCCGGCCAGAGGGATCGTGCCCAACAGCCCCGAGGAGATGTCCATGTACGTGCAAAGAAGCTACGGACAACCCACCCATCATCTTCAAAGGCTTTCCATGCGGACCGATGGATTCACATCGGTAAACGCACCCTATGGGACGGGCGAAATGCTGACCAAGCCTTTCACTTTCCAAGGGACGCATCTGATCCTGAATTTCTCCACCTCCGCCGCCGGAAGCCTTTGGGTGGAAGTAAGGGACAGGGAAGGAGCGATCCTGTCTGGCTTTTCGGAAAAGGAATGCGATGAGATCCTTGGGGATGAGATCGAACGCGCCGTCACGTGGAAGGGTTCTTCGGACATATCCTCTCTTCAAGGAAGGTCGATCCGTCTTCGCTTTGTCATGAAAGACGCGGATCTGTATTCCTTGTATTTTCAATGAGGAGAGCCTTCCATGGAAAACGAGAGACGTCCTGACAAGAGATGGTTGTGGTGGCGTGGAGCGATCGTGGGATCGTTTCTTCTCTTCCTCTTTGCCTCTCCCTGGCCTTGGGATTTTCCCACCCCTTTCGAACGCTTTCACCTCTCCGTGTTCCTGGTTTGGCTCCTGGGATGGCCGCCTGTCACGTGGAAAAGGTTGGGCCTCTGCTTGCTGGGGGCAATCCCGTTGGCCGCGCTGGGGATCGTTCGTCTCTTCCTGTGGGACGGTCTGGTGGGATCCCAGATTCGTGTCTTCCCGATCCAAGAGATTCTCCTTTGCCTGCCCTGGTCCTGGAGCTTCATGGTGGTTCTGGGAGCCTTGGGAAGTCTTCTTTTTCGTGGCATGAGGCGCGTGACGGCAGGTCGCCACCGTGCGATCTATGTCTTCGCGACTCTGTTTCTCATGATCTATCTGGGCACGGTCTATTTTGTACTCATCGCTTCCCTGCTTCGGTTCAAGATCCCTGTCCGTGGCGCATGTCCCTTCCCCCATGAAGACGTCACGTTTCCGGCCTCGGACGGTCGGATCCTCAAGGGATGGTTCGTGCCATCCAAGGATCCAAATCCTGTTGGCTACGCGATGGTTTTCCACTGTGCCAGCGGCAATCGAAGCCAGACCGGGCGCTTTTCAAGATACCTGTATGAGCGAGGCTTCTCTCTGCTTCTTTTTGACCATAGGGGACACGGAGAAAGCCAGGGACATCTCAGTACCCTGGGGCCTTTGGAAACGAGGGACGTGGCCGGGGCGATCGAGTTTCTGAAAACCAAGGGACCCATCCCGGCTGGAAGTATCCTCTGCGCCGGAGAATCCATGGGCGCCATCATGAGCCTGATCGCCGGGGGTCTTTATCCTGAATTCGGACCGGTCCTGGCCCATGCCTCCTACTGTGATCTTCCCTCGGCGGGAAAGGATCTCGTGGGCAAGTTTTTGGGGCCTTTCACCCAACCGGTGGTCGGTTTGACCTGGCGTCTGGCCCAGTGGATCACTGGAGCCGATTACAGGAGAGACAGTCCCATACGCCAGATCGGCAAGATCTCTCCAAATCCCCTGTTTCTCAGCCACGGCACCTTGGATTTCCTGATCCCCTTTCCCCATGCTCTTCGCCTCTTCGAGACCGCCGGCGAGCCCAAGACCTTTTTCGCGGTGGAAGACCTCTACCATATACAAGGCCCTTTCGGTCGGGATGGTTACGAAGAAGCGGTGCTAGGGTTCATCGACGAAGCGGTGAAGAAAATGCCCTTGATTCACACCAGCGCCGTTGTACCAGGAACGCGTTAAGAAGGAAACCGGCGGCCTATGGAACATGACCGGGCCCGTGGAAGATTAATCCCTAGAAATGGTCGAATCGCCAGCAATAGGGATGTCCTTGAGGGAACAGGACTTCCAGGAATGGAAGAACATGCCGAGGCATGGAAACGTCCTTCGTGTCCGCCAACCCGGCGACGCTTTCATACCCCAGAAGAAGGCGACTCAATGCCATCTGTGTCATCTCGATCCTGATCGCTTTCTTTCGGTCACTGTCCAGATAAAGACCCTCTTTCCCGGGGACCAGAACACACTGTCCCAGATCCGTCACCCAACGAAGCGCCGGACAAGACTCGAGCGCCCCTGCGATCTTAAGCCGTTGGTTTAAGGTTCCTAAAACCGATCGCATCGTTCCTTCCAGGTTCAAAATCCTCACCATGCCTTCTCCATTCCTGGGCCATTGCTGCCGTAGAATACCGCCCAGTCTGATCGCGACGTGAATCAAGGGATGATCCCCAGGAATGCCCATGGACACGGTCTCTTGCCCCAGATCCCTCGCGATTCGGCCCAATCGATGAAGCAGCGTCTCGGAGATCGCCATGTCCTTGGCCTGAAAATCGGTCACTCGCAACGAGCCTTCGTACACCCTGAGAACCACATATCCCACGATCCTATCCCTTGAATCCATGGCCACGAAGGGACCTCTCCCTTTTTCGGGCTTCGGGAACCTGCGATCTCCAAGAAATTTTCTGCAGAGACTCCCGCTTCTTTCCCGGTTCAACCGATCGAAAAGCTTGTGACACACGAAACGATCTGATGGTTTCATCTGACGCCACCTGTGCCTCTTTCGACAATCACGTAAAGCTGTCGTCGAAAAGGACAGCTCCACATTGGGAAGGGATGTACCATACCCAAATCGATGGTAAAAGTCGGGAATCCCGAATAGAAGAGCCATGGCATACCCTTGTTCCCTCATCCAGGCATTGGTGAACTCCAACAAGATCCTGGCATTCCCTTGTTTGCGAAAGGCTTCCACCGTAGAGACATCTCCGATGCCACAGGTACGGACAGGACTTTCTCCCACGCGCATCCTGAAATCGATGGCCCAGAGGGAACTCACGAGCTGATTTTCTCGAATCAGCTCGATCGTTTTGCCTCGCCTGCCGTTGTCGATTTTGTCCTTGATTTGAAACAGGATGCTCATGATAAAGACCCCTTTTATGCTTTTCGGCCCAACCATCTGTTCTGAAATTCGATGAGACCGGACATGGGATTGGAATGGATGACGAGGGCGCCTGGGATGGACTCCCAACGTCGGACGCTGGATGCGGACGCGCCGATGGCCCTGGCAAAGCCAGGGACCGTAAGTCCGGCACTGGTTCTCAGCTTCGCAATGGCCTTTCCGGTCGGTCGGGCTGGATTCAGGATTCGGCGAGTCCTGTGCGGGCTTCGGCGTGGATTCAGGGATTTTTCCTGCGGTTCGGTTTGACGCCGGGTCTTTCTACCCGGTCGGGCCGGGGTCTTCAACGATTCCACATCCACACCAAAGATCTCAGACAGGGCCTGGTCAGCAAGGACATCCTGGACAGCTCCGACGCCCGTCGGGACCGCTAGCTCGGCAGAGATGAGCTCGGCGGCGCGCACCCCCCGCAGGAGAAACAGGAGCTCGGGCTGAGCGTCAAGCCGGCTTCCCACGCCGTAGAGCGCTGCAGCGACGTGCTTACACATGACCGCCCAGTCAGGGCAAGAGCAGTGCATCTTGATCTCCCCCGGCAATGGGAAGAGCCCTTTCGTTTGGTGACAAACCACCTCCATGACATGGTCTGAAAGCCTTCCCTGGAGGAGTTCCAGCATGGAACCTATCCTGCCGGTGCACAGTTTTTTGACCTTCTTCCACAGAGCTGGCTTGAGGGAAGCGATCTCGATCTTGACCTTGTAGAGCTTTGAGCCGCTCACGAAGGCCTGGATCAGGCCTTTCTCGATCTCCAGGTGGCAGACAGACCCGTTGCGAATATAGCTCCTGCCCCGGGGCAGCCTGTTTTCAAAGTCAGAGAACGACTCCAGGTGATCGCACCATCCCTTGCCCCAAAAGCTCTTCGCAATGGTGCGACCGCTGAGCTCGACGGGCTGAATCTTCTTGCCCTTCTTCTTCAGCTTCTCCATCTCGCGACTCGCCCGCGCCCTGCGGCTGGCCACCGACACATAGGGTTTCCAGAAGAACATACGACCTCCTTTCTCACTCAACCGCCCGACGAATATCCAACCGCACCAGATCCACGAGCTCGTCATCGCTCAAGCCGGTCACATCAACCTCGCTGGCCTGCGACAGGACTTCCCTGGCCAGAGTTCGCTTTTCGATGATCATCGCGTCGATCCGCTCTTCCACGGTCCCGCTGGTGACAAACTTGTGTACCAGCACGTTCTTCCGCTGCCCGATCCTGAAGGCACGGTCCGTCGCCTGGTCTTCCACCGCGGGGTTCCACCAGCGGTCGAAATGAATGACGTGATTCGCGGCCGTCAAGTTCAGTCCGATCCCCCCGGCCTTGAGAGACAGAAGCATGAAGGGGGGACCGTCTTCCCGCTGGAAGTGATCCACAATTCCCTTGCGCTTGGACACGCTGGTCCCGCCGTGAAGCGTCAAGCCGCTTCGTCCAAAGACCCCGGCCAGGTGCGCGGACAGCGGATCGATGATCTCGCGGAACTGGGTAAAGATCAAGACCCTCTCCTGCCGTTCCGCCAGCTCCGAACAGATCTCGGCCAGTCGCTGAAACTTTCCGCTGTCCCCCGGCATGTAACCGGCATCCCCGGTAAGCTGGCTCGGATGATTACAGACCTGCTTGAGACGCATCAGGGTCTGAAGGACCAGGGCTCGGCGCTTCATCCTATCCGAAACCTGAAGCCCGGCCTTCATCCGCTCCACCACTTGCTGATAAAGCCTGGCCTGGGTCCGTGTCAACGCGCAATAACGCGTGGTCTCGATCTTATCCGGAAGGTCCTCGATGATCGAGCGGTCGGTCTTCATTCGCCGGAGGATGTAGGGAGTAACCAGCCTCCTGAGCGGACCAAACTGGTCCTCTTGCCTGAGCCCCAGGCGTTTGATGAAGGACTGGAAATCTTTGGCGGAGCCGAGGAGACCTGGATTCAAGAAGTCGAAGATGGACCAAAGATCCCCAAGGCGGTTCTCGACTGGGGTACCGGTAAGCACCACTCGAGACTGAGCCTTGATCCTCTTCACCGCCCGGGTCTGGCTCGTGCCCGGGTTCTTGATGGCCTGGGCCTCGTCCAGTATCACGAGTCCCCACTCCATCTTTTCGATCCATGTCTGACGAATCAACATGGAATAGCTCGTGACCGCCAGATCCACCGAGGCCAAATGCTTCGCCGGCGCTTTCTTGATTTTGGTCAGCGTCTCTTTATCCGTCTCTGCAGGATGCAAAAAAGCCAGCTTCAGGCTGGGGGCGAAACGCTGGGCCTCCACGCGCCAGTTAGCGAGAAGCGAGGCTGGAACCACAAGGAGGGATGCTCTACTGTCTGGATGGCTCCGTCTGGCCAGGAGCGTAGCCAAAACCTGTATGGTCTTGCCCAGTCCCATGTCATCCGCCAAGCATGCGCCCAACCTCAGATCCGCAAGGAACCTTAGCCAGGCCACGCCATCCTTCTGATAGGGCCTAAGCTCGCCCTCAAGCCCAATCATGTCTTCTTCCCCGACCAGTCGACTCGGGTCTCTGAGCCCAGCCAGAATCTCTCGAAGGGCCTGCCCGGCCTCGACATGGATCCAGGTACGATCCTCCTCAGTGTCCACCCCCTGATGAAGGGTTATGGAAGCCCCAGCGAGCATCCTCATGCCTTCGATAAAGGTGACCCCATCTTGTTCCACATGCCGGCGCAACTCTTCCCAGTGCTGGATCGCCTCCTGCAGGCGTTCTCGATCCACCTCCACCCATTGCCCTTTGATCAAAACCAAGCCGTCTTCCCCGGACAGCAGGGATTGGATCTCCTCGTCGGACAGGGACTCCTCCCCAAGGGCCACGCGGATATCGAGCTGAAGGATCGCATCAAGCCCGAGCGCGGAGGGCGCCTTATTCCCGAGGGTCACCGAAACTTGGGGCCTGGCCCGCTTCTTCCACCAGTCTGGCAATCGCACCACAAGCCCGCTCTCTTCCAGGGCAGGTACGCTCAAGAGAAGCTGATAAGCCTGGTTCGGAATCCATGCCAGGGCCTGATAGATCTCCCCTGACTCGACCATGCATTTCACCCAAGCGCATCGATCCGAAGCGGCCTGAACCGGGGAAAGAAGCTTGACAAGGGCTTGTCGGTTCCTGGCCCCGGCATACTCCTGTAGAGCATTGCGAAGGGGTTGGTGACGTTCGCGGCCACTAACGCCAAGCCCTGGGACATAGGTGGCCATGAAAGCGAACGGTTTGTCCGGGTTCGCCTTGTTCTCTGCCAGGTGAAAACAGACCCTCCCGATCTGATGCCACAGGGGCGCTCGAGTCCGAAGAAAGGCACCAAGGCTGGACATGAGAAGCACCTCTTTCTCACACCAGGACTTGAGAGCCGTCCAGATCCCACTTAGCATGGCCCCGGACAGGTATTCCCCACCAATCATGGGCGGAGCCATGAATGACAGCTCGTCCCACTCCCTGTCCGTGACCTCCCTCACTTCGCTCACGGAGGCGGTTTCCGGGAGGTGGCACAGAGTCGTGATGAAACGCTCAGCCACGCCCTGCCAATAGCGCACCGTGGGCAATCCCGAGGCGTCAACCCTTTCGGCAGCCAACAGGAAGAGCCCTTCCCGCCAGTCCGATTCGAAAGCCTTGTGAACCTGCCTGAACTTGGCAGCTTCCTCACCTTCCTCTGGTGGCTCCCATCTCAGAGCACCGCTCGGGGCAAGTCGAATTTCCATCATGTGCTCCTAAGGCGGGCTGTCTCCTCAAAGGTTTCGTGACCCCGAATTGCTTTGAACCACTCCGCTACTTCGGACTTGAGCATCCGAACAAATCCATGCCGTTCCGAACGATCATCGAACAAACACGGCCACCACCTTTGCTGCCCATTCTGTCGGACTGTGGATTGACACCCGAAAATTGGCGCAAGGAGCTTGGTAAGGCATACAAATGGACAAAGTATTTCTCGACATCTTATGAAACCTGCGTGTCATACAGGGCACAGAGCACGTGATTGGGAATCGCCGTATTTTTTTCATTGAAGCACGGCAATCCGTGTGTACACAAGATTGGCTCGGCTTTGCGCCCCTACCCCCCCCTACGCCTTTTCGCTCTCCTTGTGGACAACTCCCAGCTCATGAGCTTGAGTTATATCACCTTAACTCTCTCTGTACTCGTGCGTCGTGAGTCTTGAAAAACATTGTCCACTTGCTTCTTTTTCCAGACTCCGACAGCCTTTTTTCGTTAATATTCAGTGAACCCGATCCAAACGCAGCCCTTGGCGGAAAAGAGACAGAGATGCTGTTTTCGAACGGTTTGAAATCCAAGGTGCGTATCACGGCATTCCAATCTGTCTCCTCTTCCCACGACGGTTTGTCTCTGGATCGCTTTCACTGAATATTTACGTAATTTGTACTTCCCGTCACCGCACATATCTCTTGTAGATGTAGGTCAATTGAGCCGTCTCGCGTGGCTTGATCCTGACATCCCAGGAAAGATTCGCCGTTGGATTAGCTACGGTGATGCCCGACTGCCCCAGTGACAATGCGGCTTCTTGGGGATTGGCAATGATTTCGCCTTCCACGGTGTGCTGGACATCCACGCCACAACGCCCAGCATGCAACATTTTTTCAGTCCTGCTCTCATGGCTCCTCCTCTTCCCTTTTCGGTTCAGTGCTTTCCTTGTCGCGATGGAACGTTGGCATGACAGCTCCTCCTTGGGGCGGAGCCTTAGCGCTGCTGTTGTGCATACGGACTATCGGGTTCTCGATTGGATCATCTTACGCTTAGGAGCCTCGCAAGAAAAACTCCTGGTGAAGATCTCCAGGGTACGACACATCATAGAGACACTGTACGATGCCTTCTGTGCCTCGACAGCAAGCCGCCTTCGCCCAGGTTTGCCCATTGCAACACCGGGCCAAGCTTCATGGACCATACTTGCGGTCGACTACGTCGAGCCATATATGCTATCAATGTGATAGCACTACATAAAAGGGGATGATATGCCAACGAAAGCAGGCAAAGGGTCGCCTGAGCATGGCGTGGAAAAGAAGTGGGACCGTTGGAAGACAACCATTTCGGCACAGACGAATTCATGGCACTGTGCAAGGAAGTCGGGGATGGCCCGATGCTGACAATCCATCTTGGCTCAGGCACACCGGAGGAGGCGGCCGCATGGGACGCATGACACCATGGATTGCCGGCGTTTTGTTGTTCTTGCTTTGGGAAACCGCTTTGGCCAGGGGAGGTGTTGACGCGGACAACGACGAGGTACGGGCACACGTGGAGAAGGCGTCCATCCCGGCCTACAAGGCCAAGATTCTGATTGTTGAGGATGATCTCCATCTACACGTCGATCTGGTGGACAAGTACATCGAGCTTGGCAGGAAATACAACATGACCATGGCCTCCGAAAGACAGCCTGCCGAAGCGTACTACGCGGAGCTCAAGGAAAAAATCGCAAAGCTGTCGAGCAAGGTGCCCTTCGAGATCGAGCTAGAGACAGCTCTGTCCCACGATAACCGGGAGTTTCTGTGGTTTCATCCCAGGGCGGCCGTAATCCCGGGAGAAGAGCCTGTCATCCTGATGACCCTGCAAAAACATCTCATGCGGTCAGATCACTACTCCGGACTATACTCCATGACGAGAAAGGGACTCAACGGAGGGTGGACGTCGCCTGAGCCGATCCCTGAATTGGACTGGGTGGATGGAGGGAAGGGAGTGAATATCGCCGTTGCCGATGTCACCCCCGGGTGGCACGAGGCCACAGGCAAAGTCATTGCCATCGGCGCCCAGGTAAGGTATAGCGCGGATGGAGCGCAACTAGAGGATATCCCCCGAGCCCATCAAACCGCCTATGCGGTGTACGATCCCAAGACGGATGCATGGTCACGGTGGCACGTCCTTGAGATGCCTGGGGACGATCTCTTCGACTTTGCCAGGTGCGCCTGCGCCCAATGGCTCGTCGAGGAGGATGGCTCTCTTCTTCTTCCGCTCTACATCGGTCGCAACGTCAAGGACCCCAAGTCTGTCACAGTCGCGCGGTGCACCTTCGACGGAGAAACGATCGAGTTTCTGGAACATGGAGACGTTTTATCCCTGAACGTTATGAGAGGACTCTGCGAACCTTCGCTTGCGTTCTTCGGAGGAAAGTACTACCTAACGCTGAGAAACGATGTGAAAGGGTATGTCACAAGAGGGGATGATCCTCTTCGATTCGAGCCGATCCAGCCATGGCGTTTCGATGACGCGAAAGAGCTGGAAAGCTACAACACCCAGCAGCATTGGGTAACCCACGAGAACGGACTCTTCCTCGTCTATACGCGCAGGGGAGCCAACAACGATCACATCATGCGCCATCGGGCTCCGCTCTTCATAGCACAAGTAAATCCGGAATCGATGCGCCTCATCAGGGAGACGGAAAGAATACTCGTTCCTGAAAGAGGAGCCACGCTGGGAAACTTCGGGGCATGTGCCGTCAGCCACAAGGAGTCTTGGGTGACGGTCTCCGAAGGCGTCTGGAACGAAGACGCCAGGAAACGCGGGGCTAAGGGAGCGCTGTTCGTGGCGCGGATACGAAATCCAAAGAGTCATTGAGATGGGTGGATTTCGACCTGGTTTCGACTGGAAACCACGACAGAGGGTGTCTTGTCTTGAAATCCACTTTCCCGGAGAATAGGGGGAACTCGACACAATTCATTTCCATGGAAAGGAAGACTTCGATGGAATCCAAAACGACTTCATGGACAGATCGGTTCTCTCGGCGTGACTTTCTCAAGACCTCGGCGTCCGCTTCCCTGGCCACGTTGACCGGCGTGATCCCGGGAGCCTATGCAGCCGGCTCGGACACGATTCGGGTCGGCTTGATCGGTTGTGGCGGCCGAGGCGCGCATGACACGAAGAACTGTCTTCGCGCGGCCCGAGGCGTCACGTTGGTCGCCATGGCAGACGTGTTCCAGGATCGCTTGGATGGCTGTCTGGATCATCTCGCCAAAGAGATGGAAGACCAGGTTAAAGTGACAAAAGAAAGCTGCTTCTGCGGATTCGACGCCTATAAGAAGCTTTTGGCTTGCGAACTGGATCTGGTCATTCTCACCACCCCTCCTCATTTTCGTCCAGAACACGCACGAGCCGCCATCGAAGCAGGCAAGCATGTTTTCATGGAAAAACCTGTGGCCGTGGATCCCACCGGGGTGCGTTCCGTGATCGAAACCGCGGAATTGGCGGATCAGAAAAACCTCACCATCGTAGCCGGAACTCAGATGCGAAGGCTCGCCAACCTGGTGGCCGTGGCGGACAAGATCCGCGAAGGGGCGATCGGCAAACCCACGAGCGGACTGTGCCTGAGAATGTCGGATGGCATGCTCAACTGGGGACCCACGCCAAGACAGAAGGAATGGTCGGACATGGAATGGCAGCTTCGGCGATGGCTGTTCCTGGACTGGCTGTCCGGCGACTTCGTGGTTGAAATGCATGTCCACAACCTGGATATCATCAATTGGGCCTTGGGTTCGCATCCCACCAAGGTGATAGCGCAAGGCAGTCGTTTCGTCAGAACCGCCCCGGAGTACGGAAACGTATATGACATGTTTTCCGCTGAGTTCGAGTACGAAGGCGGCGTACGCGTGGGATATATGGGACACCAGGTCGATGGTTGCAGTGGACGATGCGACCAGAGGATTTTCGGGACCCAAGGCGTAGCGTTCATGGACTTCGCCAATTCCATCATCGAAGGCGAACACCCCTTCCGCTACGACGGTCCCTCCCCCAACCCGGAGATTCGACAGCACGCGGACCAAATCGAGGCCATGCGCAACAACAAAAGACTCAACGAAGGCAAGCAAATCGCTGAAAGCTCTCTGACCGCTATCATGGTACGAATGAGCGCCTACACGGGAAACGCCATCTCTTGGAATTACGCCTTTAATTCCAAGCTCGATCTGAGGCCGGCGAAGTACGAGTTGGGCGAATTGCCCATACCTGAGGTATCTATCCCCGGCAAGACCAAACTGGTGTAATGCGGGAGGAATCATGGAAAACACCAAGGATGATCGAAGAGACTTTCTCAAGGCGGCTGGCGTGATGGCCACAGGCATAAGCCTGGGACTAGGAGGATGGGCTATGACAGATAAGGACACGAAACGACCCAGATGGTACAAGGCGCTGAAGATCGGGATGCTCCCAGGGAACCTTTCCCTGGAAAAGCGATGCGAATTGGCCAAACGATGCGGTTTCAATGGAATCGACGGCAGTCCGGTGGAAGATCTCGTCGAAGCCAAGGAACAGGCCCAGGTCGCCCGAAAAGCTGGATGTCCCTTCCACGGGATCGTTTTCGGCGGATGGCACGCTCCCTTGTCCGATCCGGATCCTTCTGTGGTCAAGAAGGGCATGCTGGGCATGGAAGCAGCCCTTCGATGCGCCAACGCCATGGAGGTCGATACCGTGTTGTTGGTGCCGGCCGTCGTGACGGAAACCGTGGGATACGAAGAGGCCTATCGACGATCCCAGGAACACATCCGAAGTCTCCTTCCCTTGGCTGAAGAGATGAAGGTCGTGATCGCCGTGGAAAACGTCTGGAACAGGATGCTGTTGGGTCCTTTCGAATACGCCCAGTACATCGATGAATTCGAAAGCCCATGGGTCAAAGCCTACTTTGACGTGGGAAACATCATCCTTCAAAGCTTCGCTCAACATTGGATCCGAATCCTGAAACACAGGATCATCAAGGTGGACATCAAGGATTTTAGGAGGCCCACCGACAAGGCGGGATATCAATGGACAAACCTGTTGGAGGGAGACGTTAACTGGCCGCAGGTCCGCGAGGCTCTTCTGGAGATCGGATTCGAGGGTTGGATGACCGCGGAACTGGGAGGAGGCGATGAGGCCTATCTGAAGGATATCGCGTCTCGAATGGAAAAGATAGTCACAGGAGATCTTTAGTGCAAAGGATCCTTTGGGCCTGTATCTGGGTGGGGCCATGGCATCCTTGCGTTTTCTGGAAGAAGGATCCAACATGACTATCCAGGAGTATCAGATGTCTCATCCTTGATCTTATCGATTCCCATGTTCATCTCGATCAAACGATGGCCAAGAGCTTGCGTCTCGTTCTGAACCTTTCCCAACAATTCGATCGTCTTCTCCCGATCCAGTTCCTTTTCCCGTATGGCCTTTGTGATTCGACCTAGATCGGTTTGGTAAGCTCGGAATTGATCCATCATGCAATCATAGAGGCGAATGGACAAGGAATCCGCCAACTTGAAAAGATATTGGAATTTTAGGTTTTCCCTGTAGCTTTTCAAATGGAACATCATGGACCGTTCCGCTTCTCTTTTCATCCTTTTCACCGCGTGTTCCAAGGCCTGAAAGGCGTTTTCACCGCGGCTCTGAAAGGTTTTTTTGATCAGGCGCTTGGCCAGGCTCACCGTGGAATTGAGTCCAAACCGCAGGACCGCCTCGGTGCGCACATTGGAGGAGTGGGAAAGCATCGCCGTGGCCGGGTGAATTTCCAAACGTGCTACCCGTTTGACCTCATCCAGATCCATGGTCTGCCGCGTTCCCTGAGATTCGTAATTTGCGGCAACCCCCAAGGGCTTGACCGCGGATTGGAACTCCTTCAACGCCTCATTCACCATCGCCGCGTGGGGAGATACCACAGACTGGAGCGAATCAAGGATCTGAGCCTCCCTCTCCCGAATAAATTTGATGACAACCGGGTTGATGGCTTCAGCCATGAAGACGTCCAGACTTTGCCGAAAATCCTGATAAACGTCGAATAAAGCTTGATGGAGACCGACAGAATCCAACGTCTTGGCATAATGGTCATAACGTATGTGAAATCCTCGGATACAATCGACGATGGGAGGAAGGACTGGACCGGACCGGGAATCGAAGAAAACATCAAGTAAACGTCCCACCTTTTGTCGAATCTGGTACATTTCTCCATCCAAGGTCCGTTCAATCATCGCGGAGATCTCGTTGATCCGGTTCTGTTGCGATTGAATCCTTTCCGAGATCCCCGAGATCTTGTCTTCGTCTTCGGAAAGCACATCCTGATGGACATTTACCCAATAGGACAACCCTTGGGTGATCGCACGAAGCCGATCCACTTGATTTTTCAAGAGCAAAGAAAACCGTTCGCTGGTGTGCTTGTCGTTCAAAACAGCGTGAAATCGATCGGTCTCGCCGGAGGAAAATGCCACCAGATCTTCTTCCTTGAGCCATTGTTCAAATCGCCATCGATCCTTCTCCGGCAAACGATTGGGATTGTAACCAAGAAGCAGAAAAAGGGAGGAGAAGGCAAACACCTGGGCTTGGGGTTGAATCAAAGCCAATTCCTCCTTGATCCTGTGAATCACGGAGTGCATGTCTTGAAGAGATTCGTGTTCGGAAAGATCGCAATTGACAACAAAGAGAACATTGTCCAAAATTCCCATCTTCTTGATCATGCTCAGAAAACGAAAATCCGCCTGTCTCAGTCCAGTTCTGCTGCTGATGACATAAATCAGAAGATGGGCCACGCTCAGGTAATCCTGAATCATGGCCAGATGTAAGGGATTGGGAGAATCGCTTCCCTGACAATCAGCGATCTCCACGTTGCCCCTGCCGAAATTCGTCTCGATTTCAAGAGCGATGTCTTTGGCAAACACCGCGAGAATATCGTCTCCGGCAAACTGTCTGTGTTGATGAATTTCCTCCCTCTCGAAGGTGAGAATCAAGGAATCTGAAGGATTTAGAGCACGCAAAGGGCCATAGCCCTTGAGGTAGGAGGATAAGATCACCATACTGGGGTTGAGCGTGTCCTGAAGGAGTTGTTTCTCGATGGGAAGGTCTCGCAGGGCTTTTTCAAGCTGCTGTCGATGCTCCTCGTTTCTCAAGTCAAAGTCTTCCCTCTTCCCAGACCAGGAAGAACTGGGGAAAAGAACCAAAGCCTGCCGAATCTCTCGATTGATCTCCTCCCAGGACTTGAGATGGATGTTCGCTTTCAAGGCCTTCCCTTGTCGGATTCGAGTGACGAAGGAGGTCACGACGCCTGCGCCACGCTTCATCAGATCGTCTTTCAAGAGCGCGTTCACCAAGGTACTCTTGCCTGATTTGATCGGACCGACGACAGCCACACGCACCATCTCGCTCTTCAATTCCTGTTGAACCCGATGGCATGTCTTCTGCCATGCCTTAAACGTTGGATCTTGAAGAACGGATACTTCCTGAAGACGCCGAAGATGACCGAGAAGATCTTCGGAAATCTTTTCCAGCTCTTCTCTCAATTCACTGAATTCTTTGACAGGATCCATGGAAAACCTCGTTGCAGGTAAGAAAGGATCATAGGACAAGATCTTATCCTACCTACCCTGCGCCGTAGTATCAAGATTGGGGCCTTGTTGACCCTGAGAGATAGGATGCGTAGCATCGTAGACTCCATGAGAGATACGATCACGAGGACACGAAGAATCAAGCCATGGGCCCTTCTGCTGCTCGGACCCACAGGTTCGGGAAAGACCCCCTTGGGCAAGGAATTGGATAGATTCGGGACAAGCTCCAGTCCTTGTCGTCATTTTGATTTTGGAGAACAGCTTCGGCGTGTCAGCACCATGGCTGTTATTGAAAAATCCTTTACCCTGGAAGAGGTGAGGCTGGTCCGCCACGTTCTCGATCAAGGGCTTTTGCTGGAAAACGATCAGTTTTTTATCGCGGAGAAGATTTTGAAGAATTTTCTGAACCGGGAGATCGCTCATTCAGACCCCAAGACTCTGGTGGTCCTGAATGGTCTTCCCCGTCATGTGGGACAAGCCCGGGATGTGGCCTGTTGGCTGGATGTAAGGTGTGTCGCGCATCTTCAATGCGATGCAAAGACAGTTCTCGCTAGAATCCAACGGGATGTGGGACAAGACCGCGCGGGACGCGTGGATGATCGAAGGCACGCGATTCAACGCCGAATAGACCGTTTCGAGAAGCGAACGCTCCCCCTGTTGTCCTTCTACGAGGCACAAAGCGCCAGGATCACACGTATCCCCATCACACCCTCTACCACGGCCCAAGAGGCACGAAACCAGCTCATCTCCTATTTGACGATCTGAACCACATCCTTGAAGGCCGGGTACTCTGCCCCTCCCATGATTTCGAACAAGGCCATCTCCACACTGGAAAGAACAGCCCCTTCTTGTTGCGCGCGTTTCAAACCCACGATCTTGTTCTCCGGCAAACGAGAGGAGATGGCATCGCAAAGAAGATGAACTTCATAGCCTTCCCGTAACAGATCTCGAGTGGTCTGATACACGCAGATATGCGATTCAATCCCTGAGACGAGAATCTGTCGGCGTTTCAAGTCCATGATCGATCGGGAGATTTCTTCACAACCCAGGCAACTGAAAGACGTCTTGGAAAATCGGGGAATGGCCCCCAGTTCCTCGGCGATTTCTTCCACGGTCGGTCCCAAACCCTTGGGATACTGTTCAGTACAGACAATAGGGATTCTCAATGCCTTGGATGCCCGAAGGGCTCTTTTCGTCGCCTCGAAGAGGGATTCCTTTTGAAACATGGCATGGGCCAACTTGCCTTGAATGTCGATCACGAGAAGAAGGACTTGATCTTGAAGAAGAGTAGACATCTTGAACTCCATCACCACAGTGAAGATCTCATGAAGGAAAAGCGACGCCACCTTCAGCCAAGGCGGCGTCGCTTCACACGGATCCTGGTGCTTTAAAACACCTGCCTCCTAGAAGGTATAACCTAGAAGGTATAAATGAAGCTCCCTTGACAACGAATACTGTCGCCTTTGTCTAGTCCCACATACCTGGTATCCCAGAAGGAAACTTCTACGCCAGTTTTTACCGCCTCGGTGATGTCATACATCGCGTTGGCAAAAAGGGCTGTGTTCCTGGCACGGGCTCCTTGAGGAAGATCACTGTCTTTCGGATCGTCGATGCTGGCCCCGAACAGGCAGTTCCACTTGTCGTTCAGCTTCACATCCAGCGCAACCCAACCTCCCGTGCTATATACCTCTTTCAGATCGATTCGATTCACGCCCTGACCAATACCTCCGAGGTATGCATCCAGGTTCTCGCCCGTGAAAAACTCGCCTTTGAGACAGAGTTGATCCAGGATCGGTATTTCGAGGTCCAGGTTCACGGACCAGGAATCGAAATCTCGACTGGAACCAGACTCTTCAGGATCGTATTCTTCCTGTCCCCAATGACCGGAGATACCCAGGCAAGCAAGTTTGTCCTGGAACAATGGCGTCTTCACCGCGACACGTCCCTGAACCGTGGGAAAGCCCGCGTCTTCCCCCGTATCGCCGGGATGGTCACCCCAATCATCGCCAATCGTCCGGGTCAAGGCGCCTTCCAAAATCACGACCGAATCTCCATTCAAGTCCATATTCTTGGTAAGACGAACCTGTGGCCTTCGGTACCCGATATTTCCGACCCACCAGCCCACGCTATAGTTGAGAGTAGAAATGACCAGAGGCGAGATCACATCGCTGGTCTGTCCTGCGATAAGGCTCATGTCATACTCTGGCCAGTCAAGTTGCATATAGACATGCCGCAACATAAGGCGATTCTTGTTTTCCGCCCCCCCCTCATAGAAGTCGATCTCCAGGCGTCCCTTGGTGTTGATCTCTGCCACATCCGGACCATACAACCAAAGACCAACGCGAGATTCTCTGGCTGTCATATTGAATTGATCGTCGTCTTTCTTATCAGCTTCCGATAGAACCCATTTGGCGAAATTTCCGTCATCCGTCCTCGCAAAATCATAGGCTGCATCCAGTTTGATTCTTCCATAGAGTTTCGCGCCAAACTTGGTCTGGATGGGTTCATCTGCCTGAGCCATGCTGCCCACCAGGAAAAGCCCCACAACCCGCAAAATCCATGATCTCATCTTCCACCTCCTCCTTTCTTGCACCTCCTCCTTGCATTCTTCTCGTTCCTTCTTTCATAACAAAGGCAAGAGCTGTTTTCTCCAAAAAACAAACCCCCTGGACCAGGCATATTGGCCTGGCCCAGGAAGTTGATTGCTTTCAAAAAACAACAGCCCTTTTACTGACGTCCCTCTACCAAGGAGTCCACGATCGACGGATCCGCCAGTGTAGTGGTGTCCCCGATCTGATCTACCGCGTTCTCGGCGATCTTCCTGAGAATACGGCGCATGATCTTCCCTGAACGGGTTTTGGGAAGCGCCGGAGCAAATTGAAGCTTATCCGGAGTCGCAATGGGTCCGATCTCCTTTCGGACATGGTTGATCAACTCTTTCTTCAAAGCATCGCTTGGCTCAACGCCGTCGACCAAGGTCACGAAGGCATACAATCCCTGTCCCTTGATCTCGTGAGGCATGGGCGCTACCGCAGCTTCAGCCACCTTGTCATGACTGACCAGAGCGCTTTCCACCTCAGCTGTACCAATCCGGTGCCCGGATACGTTCACCACATCGTCAATACGCCCCATCAACCAGTAATCACCGTCTTCATCGATGCGACACCCATCTCCGGTGAAATACAGGTCGTTGTACATGGTGAAATAGGTATCTATAAAGCGATCATGATCACCCCACATGGTGCGCATCATAGCCGGCCACGGCTTTGTAATGCAGAGTTTTCCGCCTTCGTTACGGTCGCATTCACTGCCATCCTCACGCAGCAATGCACATTCGATTCCAAAGAAAGGCCGACTGGCACTGCCTGGTTTCAAGGTCATGGCCCCGGGCAGAGGCGTAATCATAAACCCACCCGTCTCGGTCTGCCACCAGGTATCCACAATGGGACATTTCTCCCTGCCCACCAGCTTGTAATACCACATCCAGGCCTCAGGATTGATCGGTTCGCCCACGGTTCCCAAGATCTTGAGGCTGGAGAGGTCATACTTGGCCGGCCATTGATCGCCTTCGCGAATTAGAGCTCGAATCGCGGTGGGAGCCGTGTAAAACTGAGTCACCTTGAACTTGTCAATGACTTCCCAATATCTACCCGCGTTCGGATACAGTGGCGTGCTTTCAAACATCACGCTCGTGGCGCCGTTGGTAAAAGGACCATACACGATGTAGCTATGTCCAGTGACCCAACCGATGTCCGCGGCACAGAAATAAATATCCTCTTCCTTGAGGTCAAAAATTAATTTGTGGGTAAGAGCAACCCAAACCAGATATCCGCCGGTGATGTGTACCACACCTTTGGGCTTGCCGGTGGAACCGGAGGTATACAGGATAAACAGCGGATCTTCGGAATTCATGGGCTCAGCCGGGCAGTCCGCTGAAACATTGCTCATCACCTCGTGATACCACACATCGCGTCCCGATTTCATTTCACAAGCAAATTCAGAACGCTTGACAACCACCACCTTTTCGATCGTCGGTGTGCTTTCCAGCGCCTCATCCGAGATCTTCTTCAAGGGGACATCCTTGCTCGCTCGTTTGGAACAGTTGGATGTGATGAGAATCTTGCAATCCGAATCATTGATCCGGTCCTTCAACGCGTCCGCGCTGAATCCACCGAACACGATCGAATGAATGGCACCAATACGAGCGCAAGCCATCATGGCAATAGGCAACTCAGGAACCATACCCAGGTAGATACAAACCCTGTCGCCTTTCTTAACTCCCATGCCTTTCAATACGTTGGCAAACTTGCATACGTCCTGATAGAGTTCCTTATAGGTGATCTTCCTGTCCTCGTTCGGCTCATCGCCTTGCCAGATCAGCGCCACCTTGTTCTCGCGTGCTGTGCCCATATGTCTGTCTAGACAGTTATAGGCCACGTTGAGCTGGCCGTCCTTGAACCAAGTGTGTTCAATTTTGCGAGCCTGGGTGTTCCATTCATATTCTCTGCCTACCGTGGGTTCTTTGGACCATACGACCGTCTTCTTGGCTTGTTCGAGCCAGAAACCATCCACATCGTTGACGGAACGATCGTACAAGGCCTGATACTCTTCCATGGATTTGACATGAGCCCCCTTTTGAAGGGCTACCGGAGGCGGAAATGTCCTCGTCTCGCTCATAAACGAAGCAATACCTTTTTGCTGCTCATTCATCTTAGCCATCTCTCCTTCCTGAATCTTCCTAGGGTTCCATTGTATTCATCAACTCTGTCACTCGGGCTTGGCCCTTGTCGAGTTTAGCTTCCACAGCAAGGGTCTATCTTTTTTCCCTGATCCTCCTTTTCCCCGGGTGCATGGAACCTGAAACCTTACCATGCTATCCATGGTCTGTCAAGAATATATCGAAATCCTGGGGCTTACGCATCTTATTGTGCTTACGTAAACAGTCAATGAACCCGATCCAAACGCAGCCCTTGGCGAAGAAGAGACAGAGATGCTGTTTTCGAACGGTTTGAAATCCAAGGTGCGTATCACGGCATTCCAATCTGTCTCCTCTTCCCACGACGGTTTGTCTCTGGATCGCTTTCACTGAATATCTACCGGATGAGTTTCGATATCATGGCCCCAAGTCTCGTTCGGGACGTGCTATGCTGTCAAGGCAGAAACTGAGTATTCAGTTTTGGCAAACGACACGTATAAACGCTCGGGTCAAACCGAAAAGGGACATTTGTCTCTCCGATATGCTACAGTTGAATCATCGCATGAGAGTATGCCAGATTCGGCTCAAAGTCAACGAATTCTCACGCGGATGGGGTTATTGAATGGGACAGGCAGTATTGGCTCAAGAAAATTGGAATCGAGGATCATCTAACCATCTGGATCGAGAGCGTCTCGATCCTTCCAGGCCTCAACTTTTGAACGTTACCAATACTTTGCCAGAATGTGGTTCGTCAGACACGTACTGAAATATATACCTTGATGATTGTTCGGCATGGGTTGTATTTAACTCGCACTACTCACGTATGGAAAATCGCTGTCTTTTGTTTCTGCTGCCCATTGCGCCAGGGTTGCGTGCTGCTGCTTCAGTAGTTCCTCGTAGTCCACCTGCACGGCAAGATTGTTGGTTTCCCCCGGGTCAGCGGTCATGTCGAAGAGCTGCTCCCGGTTTTCCCCCCTATCGTAAACGCAATATTTATATTGTTGGGTGCGCAGCATACGTCCTCGCAGCCCTAGTTCCCGTGTATTTTCAGCAAACATTGTTTCTGCAACCACATACTCCCGCGCTATTGTATCGGTCTTTCCTGTGGCCAAGTTACATAAGGACAGCCCGCGCATAAAATCGGGCGCCGGTGCACCTGCAATATCCAGCAGTGTCCGGGGAATGTCAACGGCGGTGGACACCAGCTCGAAAGAAGCCTTGCCCTGTTGGATGCCCGGCCCTGCGAGTATCATCGGCACCCGGGTACACTGGTCATAAAGCACCTGCTTCTGGTTCCAGTGGTGCATGGCAATGCCCTCGCCGTGATCGCTCACAAAAACCACCACCGTGTTGTCCGCATAATCGCTTGCCGCAAGGGCATCGAGCACCCGCCCGATTTCCGCATCCACCTTTTCTGTCAGCCGATCATAGCCCCACAGGTATTGACGCCATTCCAGTTCACCCCAGCCGCGGGTCGGATAGTGTCTGGGAATGCTCGCCTGCACTTTCCGGATGGCGGATGGCTCATTATCAGGAATCGCAAAGTTATCGGGCAGCGGCGGCAGTTCGTCAAGTTCCTTTGGCAGTGTGGGGATAGGCCCATCGGGAAGTTCCTGGCCACGAGCGAGCTGACATACGTTATGAGGATTCATGAAAGATACGGTCAGAAAAAAAGGCTGTTTATGCATACCCTTCAGGAAGGATACAGCGACCGCGGTCTTCTTGTGGTCGGGCCGGAAATCCGATGCCTCGCCCGTATATCCCGCCTTCTCGAAAGAAGTGCCCACATGCCACTTCCCAATGTACGTGTTTTCATAGCCTGCGTCGGCCATAAGCGTGCCCAGCATGGGGAACTCACTCTGAATGTCCAGACCATTGCAGACCACACCGTTTTCGTGGGGATAAAGACCGGTCTGCAGGCTGGAACGGCAGGGCATGCACAGCGGCTGCGTAACATAGGCACGCTCAAAACGAATCCCGCGCGCCGCCAGTGCGTCCAACGCCTGCGTATGCAAATATGGATTACCGGTACAGCTCATGGCGGATGCCGTCTGCTGATCCGTCATAATAAACAGGATATTGGGCCTGCTGTCCTGGGCTACCACTGCAAGGGAGGAAGAAAGCGCCGCTCCTACACCAACAGCAGCAGACCGGCACATGAAATCCCGTCGGGTGAAAGCGTTCTGAGTGCGCGTCTGCTTTGTTATAACAATATCTTTCTTGTTGTAGGTCTTTCATTTGTCTACAGTATTTATCTGATCCTATCATGAACCTGAAAGTGCGGCCAATACCTGGATGCTAAAGGGGTCCAGCGAATCTCCTCGGGTTCACTGAATATTTACGTCTGTCGTTTGATTATGAAACGTCCATCCCTCTTCTTCCCGCAGCTATGCGTGAATCCCAGGAAGTCAAACGTCTCTGGCTTGCCCTCCCCTCTTCCGTCCTCATCAGGGATTGGGTGGACGTGTTCCCATGGACGTCTGTCTTGGCCTCGACACCAGAGCCAACCCCATCGAAACCCGGGG
>Ga0114946_10000086_pt1 | contig 48173 bp, 46 predicted proteins | sample WalLakDeSediment_FD_88676 | JGI IMG/M metagenome (GOLD analysis project Ga0114946, IMG submission 88676) | Lake sediment microbial communities from Walker lake, Nevada to study Microbial Dark Matter (Phase II) - Walker Lake 11/02/13 Deep Sediment | ecosystem: Environmental > Aquatic >... | reverse complement strand
TATGGAAGCGGCGGAGGGGGAACGGCCGTTGCTGGGCATTGTCCCCCTCATGGAAGGCGCCGACCCTATTCGCGAACCGGCCGAGCTGGAAGCATGGGTCGCGCGCGGGCTGCGCGCTATCGGCCTGGCCTGGGACGACACGCGTTACGCCAGCGGCGCCTGGCGCGGCGCCCGCACGGGCCTCACCGCCGCCGGCCGCGTCCTGCTGGAGGCTATGGCCGAGCACAACCTCATGCTCGACCTGACCCACATGAGCGAGATAGCGGCCCTCGAAGCGCTTGACCGTTACCCCGGCCCGATCGTGGCCACCCACAGCAACGCGCGCGCCCTCGTCCCCAGCGAGCGGCAGGCAAGCGACGCCCAAATCGTGGGCATTGGGGAGCGCGGCGGGGTGGTCGGCGTCGTGCTCTACAACGCCTTCCTGCGCGCCGGCTATGTCAAGGGCGACCCCAAAGCGCGCGTCACGCTCGACCACGTCGCGGCCCACGTCGACCACATCTGCCAACTGCTGGGCAGCGCTGACCACGTCGGCATCGGCAGCGACTTCGACGGCGGCTTTGGCGCCGAGGATATCCCCCTGGAGCTGGACAGCGCCGCCGACCTGCCGCGCCTGGGGGACAGGCTGCGCGCCTACGGCTACGCGCCGGCCGACGTGGCTAAGATTATGGGCGGCAACTGGCTGCGCGTGCTGCGGGGCGCTTTGCCGGGGTGAGGAACGCCGCGCGCCACGCTCTGCGCGCGGAAAGGGTCGCAAATTCGTGGTGTGACCGTTCAGCCCCCCGCTGCGGCCGGTCTTTGAACGCGCCGCCTGACTGGCGCGGTCAGAGATCGGCCCGAGCTACCCCAAGGTATTGAGAAGATAGATTTAGCCGCTCTCAAAGACGCGGCTGACGCCCGGCAGGCGCTCCAGCGCTTCTACCAGGCCGTCGCAAAAAGCGGTGTTCTGGTTGGGGAAATCCATCGCTAGCCCCTGTCCTGCCAGGCGCAGGCTGAAGCTGTCCTCTCCCTGGAAGTCGCCGGCCAGCTTGACGGCGCGGCGGCAGGCTTCCTGCCAGTTGCCCACCGGCTTGATCTCCACCACGACGGTGCGCCGGCGCTGCTCCCCGACGCCGGTGACCTTGACCTGCTTGCCGCTGCGCGTGGTGACAACGCTTTCCGTTTTTACGATCGGTTCCGTTGGCGGGATGGGCGCGGGCGACGCGGGCGTTTCCGTTACGAGCGCGCTTGCCGTCTCCGCCACACGCTTTACGGGCGCGGGTTCCGGCGCGGGGGCGGGAGGGGCGCCCCAGTCGTCGGGCGCGTCCCATGCGTCCGGGGCGTCCCAGTCGGCTTCGAAGTTCGGCGGCGGAGGCGGCGCCCCGGCGAATCCCGCCGTCTCGACGGCAGGCGGCGCAAATTGGGGCGCCGGGCGGCGCTGACCTGCCGCGGCGTTGGGGTCATTGGCGGCGCCGTAGCTGGGCCGGTTGCCCGGCGGCGACCTGCGCGGCGCGCGCGCGGCGTCCGCATCCTGCGCCACCTCCAGGTTCGTCGTGACGCGGTCCACGATCAGGTTGACCTGGTCATCCTTGATCTGCACCTTGCCCGTGATCAGCATCACCTGATCCACGTGTACGTCGGCGCGCACCTCTTTCCAGGTGCGCGGAAAGAAGACCACTTCGATCTTATGGGTCAGGTCTTCGAGCACTCCGAAAGCCATCGGGTCGCCTTTTTTGGTGGTCAGCGGGCGCAATTGGCTGATCATGCCCGCCACGCGCACCGCCTTGCCGTTCATGAGCGGGCTGATTTCGCCGATTTCGCAGCTCGTGTGCGGCTGCAGCAGGGCCAACGGCCGTTCCAGCGGGTGTTCTGATACGTGCACGCCTAGCGCCTCCTTTTCCCATTCCAGTAACTGCTTGTGGGGTACCGCCTCCAGCGCGTCCGGAGGTTTAAGTAAATTAGCCGAGAGCTGCGCGGCGCCCAAACCGTTCAGCGCGCCGAAGAGGCTCATCTGGCCGACGGCCGTGGCTTCGTGCGTTTTGCCGCTTTCGCCCACGATGCGCTCCAGCGCCTCCAGGAACTGTGATACCGTGCCCCAGGCATCAAAAACGCGCGCCTTGATCATGTACTCCAGCGCGCGCTTGCCCACGCGACGCAAATCGACGCGGTCGCACAGCTCTTGCAAATCCTTGAAGGGACCGTTGGCCTCCCTATCGACGATGATCAGGTTCAGCGCCGCCTCGCCGGCGTTTTTGATGGCGCCCAGGCCGAAGCGGATGAGCGGACGGGCGGCGGTGTCTTCAATTGTAAAATCCAGCGCCGACAGGTTGACGTCCGGCGGGGCGATATCGATCCCCAGGCTGTGCGCCTCGGCAAAGTAGCGGCGCACCTTTTCCGTATTGTCACGCTCCACTGAAAGCATAGCGGTCAGGTACTCGACCGGATAGTGGGCTTTTAGAAAGGCCGTCTGGCAGGTCACTTTGGCGTAGTCCGCGGCGTGCGCCTTATTGAAACCATAACGGGCAAAGAACTCAATATCGCCCCAAATCGCCTCCAGCACCTCGCGGCTTAGCCCGTTGGCCATGCCCCCTTCAATGAACTTGGCGCGCTGCTTGTCCAGCAAATCCTTCTTCTTTTTGCCCACCGCCTTGCGGATCATGTCCGCCTCGCCCGGCTCGTATCCGGCCAGATCGGCGGCTATGCGAATGATTTGTTCCTGGTAGACTAGGACCCCGTACGTATCACGCAGGATTGGTTCCAGTTCAGGCGTGTGATACGATACTGCGTCTTCTCCCGTCAGCGCAGCATGCATACGCCGGATATACTCCGGTATGTTTTCCATTGGACCTGGGCGGTATAGGGATATTGCAGCAATGATGTGGTCAAAGCGGCGCGGCTGCATCTCCATCATCAGCCGCCGCATGCCCGCCCCTTCCACCTGGAAGACGCCCGCCACCTCGCCGCGTCCCAGCATGTCGAACAGCGCCGCCGGATCCTTTGAGGGGTCAGGTCCCACATGACCCTCATCGAAGGGGATGTTGTCCATGGTGTACTTCACGCCGTAACGGGCCTCAATCAGACGCGCCGCGCGGCGCATCACGGTCAGCGTGCTCAACCCGAGGAAGTCCACCTTCAGCAGGCCGATTGAGTCTACAACCTCCATCGGCCACTGCGTGACGCGGTCCACGCCGCCCAGCCCCTCCTCACCGCTGGTGGGGCGGTTGAGCGGGACGTAGGTTTGCAACGGCCGATCCGAGATAATCACCCCGGCCGCGTGGCTGGAGGCGTGCCGCGCGACGCCCTCCAGGCTGCGCGCCGTGTCCAGCAGCGTCTTGACGTTCTCCTCGCGCCTGTAGCGCTCCGTCAATTCGGCCGAGTAAAACTCGTGCCCCGCGTCCAGCACGTTCTCGATTTTGACCGGCTTACCCGGAATGGCCGGTACCAGGCGCGCAATTCCGTCCACCTCCGGCAGCGACAGGTTCAGCGCGCGGCCTACGTCGCGAATCGCCGCGCGCGCCCCGAGCGTCCCAAAGGTGATGATTTGGGCCACTTTTTCTTCGCCATAGCGTCGCTTCGTGTAGGCCACCATCAGGTGACGCATGTCATCGGGGTAGTCCAGGTCGATATCGGGCATAGAGACGCGCCCTGGATTCAGGAAGCGCTCGAAGATGAGACCGTTGCTCAACGGTTCAATACTGGTGATCCCCAGCGTATAGGCCACCACCGAACCGGCTCCGGAACCACGCACGTTCCACCAGATGTCGTTTTCCTTCCACTCCGTGTAGCTTTCGTAAGGGAAGGGATCCTGGTAGCGCTCCCACCAGCTATCGCTGCGCCCCGCCCACTCGCACAAATCCCACACGATCAGGAAGTAGGTGTCGAAGCCCATACGGTTGATAATGCTAAGCTCGTTGTCGAGCCGCTGGCGCAGCGCCGGGTCGCTGGCGGCGCGCGCGCCATAGCGCCAGGTGAGCCCCTGTTCGCAGAGGCGGCGCAGGTAGCTCTGGGCCGTATCGCCCTCCGGCACGTCAAACTCCGGCAGGTGGTAGCCTTCAAAATCCAGGTTGACGGCGCACATCTCGGCAATGCGCAAACTATTGCTCAGCGCACCGGGAATCTCGCCAAAGAGGCGCGCCATTTCGGCGTGGGATTTGAGGTAATATTCTTTGTCAGAAAAGCTGAGCTTAGGATTGTCGACCGTGGAGCTGGTCTGAATGCACAGCAGCACTTCGTGCGGCGCTGCGTCTTCGGCGCGCGTGTAGTGCACGTCGTTGGTGGCCAGAAAGTTGTTTTCCAGCCCAAAGCGCGGGGCCATGGCGATGAGCTGCTTGTTGATGGCGGTCAGCTCCGGGATGTGGTGCTCCTGCAGCTCGACGAACAGGCGCTCACGGCCGAAGATGTCCACGTATTCGCCCATGAGCTTGTCGGCAAGCTGCAGGTTGCCCTGGCCGATGGCGCGCGGAATTTCACCCGCCATGCAGCCGGTTGTGGCAATCAACCCCTTGCTGTAGCGGCTCATGAAGGCGCGGTCAATACGCGGCTTGTAGTAGAATCCCTCAAGCTGCGCGGCCGTGGCGATTTCGAGCAGGTTCAGATAGCCGGTTTGGTTGTGGGCCAGGAGCAGCATGTGGAAGCGATCTTTGTCTAACTGCGCGTCTTTATCGTGCATGCTGCGCGCGGCCAGGTAGGTCTCAATGCCGATAATGGGCTTGATGCCCGCCTGGCGGGCGGCGCGATAAAAAGGGATGGCGCCATACATCGCCCCGTGGTCGGTGAGGGCCAGGGCGGGCTGGTTCAGCTCGACGGCGCGCGCGACCAGGTCGTTGATGCGGCTGAGGCCGTCGAGCAGGGAGAACTCGCTATGTACGTGCAGGTGGACAAAAGGGTTGTGTTCGCTCATGGTTGTTAAAAATGGGTCACAGATTCACACAGATGACGCAGTTAGTCGTTGATATAAATCTGTATGATCCGTGTTTATTTGTGTCCTATCAATGAAGCCAAGTTTTGTTGTAATATCCCGCATCTGAGTATAACACAACGGCCGTGGCCGTGCGCGCGGCTGGCGGACCAATGCTGAAATTTTAAGGAATCCGATTGGCGCGCGCTGCCGGGCTTTGTACAATCGGGTCGCCATGAAATTTTTTATCAAGCGCCTGCGCGCCGCCGATAACGCCCGACGCTATCACCTTTACGACGCAACGAACACCCTGCTGCTCGTTGCTGACTACAGTAGCCCCTGCCTGTCCGGCGACGAAGAGCAGGAGGTGCGCATCGCACGGCCAGATGGCTTCCCGTTAGCGACGCTGGAGTTACCCCAGCCGCGCAGCGGCAAACCGGAACGCCAGCGCAGGACCCGCTACGCCGTCATCCATGATCATGCCGTTTACGCTTTAATCAACGCCGAGGTTGATCCTACGGCCGCCATCGCGCTGCCCTACTACGTGGTTGAGGTCGAAGGGCTGCGCTGGTTGGCATTGGCGCAGCCGGCCGTTGTGCCCGGTGGGGGATGCGCGCTGGGCCTGGCGCTGTACGCTGAGACGGCGGCGCACCTGGCCATTTATGCCGGCTGCCTGGCGGACGATCTGCCGCAGCCGATGGGCGCGTTGGAGCCACAGTCGGACGGCTATATCCTCTCCTGGACGCTGCCCCCTGATTGTGAGCTTGCCCAGCCCGACCTGCTGGCGCTGGCGCTGGCCTTCCTCCTGGAACTGCGCGGCAAATAACACAAACTGTGGGTTTGGGCGGCGCGTCGCGCTGCGGGTGGTGGGCGGCGGTTTGCGCGTCAGGCCGAAGGCCTTTGTAATATTAGCCTGGGGATGAACTCCCAGGCGGACCTGGCGCTCCCTCCGTCTCTCCCTGCCTCTTCCTGTTCTCCGGGCTCTCTCCGTGTTCTCTGTCTCCCTTTCCGTCCCTCTCCAACTCCATCTTCTTCAAGCGGTACAACAGCTCCTGCGTAAGCTGGCGATGCTTGCTGGCAATGTCGGCCTGGATACCGAAGAGCAGGATCAACATGCCGACGAGGAAGAGGCCGGTACCGATGGTGATGGCCTGGATTTGACGGCCGATGTCGCTTTCTCCGCGCAGAAAGAGCAGCGTGTAGCGCAGCCAGGGTAGGATGCCGACGAGCAGGAAGGGCAGGGCCAGGTAGCTAAAGGTGCGCAGCGGTTCGTAGAAGGCGTAGAGGCGCATGATGGTGCCGGCCTGAGCCTTGATGAAGTGCCACATATTGCGCTGCAGGCGCGACGGCCGTTGCACCTCGTTTGTCTCAATCGGCGCGCTGGCAATGATCAGCCCCTGCTTGCCGGCCTGGATGATTGTCTCCAGCGTGTAGCTGTAGCGCGTGAGGATCGTCAGGCGCAGCGCCGTCTCGCGCGAGAGGGCGCGAAAGCCGCTGGGGGCGTCGGGCACGGCCGTGCCGCTCACCGTGCGCACCAGCCAACTGCCCAGCGCCTGCAGCCCCTTTTTTAGGGGTGAAAAGTGGGTGACGGCCTTGATCTGGCGGTCGCCGATGACCATGTCGGCCGTGCCCTGCACGATAGGCGCCACCAGGTCGGGGATGAAGCGCCCCGGATATTGGTTGTCGGCGTCGGTGTTGACGATCACGTCCGCGCCCAGGCGCAGGCAGGCATCGATGCCATTCTGGAAGGTCCTGGCCAGCCCCATGTTTTGCGGCTGGCGCACCACGTGGTCTACGCCCAACCGGCGCGCTACGGCCGCGGTTTCATCCTGGCTGCCGTCGTCGATGATCAGCGTTTCGATCACGTCGATGCCGGGGATCTGGGCCGGCAGGTCGGCCAGCGTGGCCGGCAGTGTCTCCGCCTCGTTGTAGCAGGGAATCTGAATGATGAGCTTCATTTTGTCTCTTTAATTGCCATCGCCGCGTAGAATATCATCCAGTTCGACCAGGTGCAGCCCTTCCCACAGGTAGACGGCCAGGTCAATGCGCAAGTCGGCGCTTACCACCACGCCCTCGGCGCGCAGCCGGGCGGCCTGCGCGTTGGCCCCGTACTCTCGATTGACGATGCTGATGCGCCCTTGACTGTTGATGACGCGCTGCCAGGGCACGTTGGCGTAGCGCGGGTCGTCCTGCTTATCTTTGAGCGCGTTGAGCGCATAGCCCACCGCGCGCGCCGCGTTGGGCCGGCCGAGCATTTGGGCGATACGGCCGTAGCTGCTCACCTGCCCGCGCGGAATGCGCCGCACCACGGCGTAAACCTGCTCGTAAAAATTAGGCGTTTCTGTCCGCATGGCGCGATTATACGTTGGAACGTTTAAACGTCCGAACGTTTTCTGGTACACTTTTCCCTATCAACCGACACAAATGACCTAACTATCCAGACCCTAAGGGTTTCAACCGCTGCTCTTTGACCGAATTGTCCACAAAACCGTTAGGGTCCTCAAAGGACAATGACCGATGAAAAATACCTTTGCCAACGCCTTTGAGGGCGTCACCGTGCTGGTCACCGGCCACACCGGCTTCAAAGGCTCCTGGCTGACTACCTGGCTGCTCCAGTTGGGCGCCGAGGTCGTGGGCTACAGCCTGCCCGATCCGCCCACGACGCCCAGCAGCTTTGTCGCCTCCCGCCTTGGCGCGCACATCACCGACGTACGCGCCGACATTCGCGACTTTGACGCGCTGCGCGAAACCATCGCCGCCCACCGCCCCCAGGTCGTCTTCCACCTGGCGGCCCAGCCCATCGTGCTGCACTCCGTCGCGCAACCCAAGCTGACGATGGACACCAACACCGGCGGCACGGTCAACGTGCTGGAGGCCATCCGCACGACCGACAGCGTGCGGGCGCTGGTGAGCATCACCACCGACAAGGTTTACCACAACGAGGAGTGGCTGTGGGGCTACCGCGAGACGGACCGCCTGGGCGGCCACGATCCGTACAGCGCCAGCAAAGCGATGGCCGAGCTGGCCATCGCCGCTTACCGCGACACCTTCTTCCCGCCGCGGCGCTACGCCGAACACGGCGTGGCCGTCGCCTCCGTGCGCGCCGGCAACGTCATCGGCGGCGGCGACTTCGCCGATTTTCGGCTGGTTCCGGACTGCATGCGCGCGCTGATGGCGGGTGAGCCGATCGGCATTCGCAATCCGCTGAGCGTACGGCCGTGGCAGCTTGTGCTTGAACCGCTCAGCGGCTACCTGTGGCTGGCCGCCAGGCTGCTGCACGAAGGGCCGGACCTGGCCGAAGCATGGAACTTTGGCCCGCTGGAGACGCAGGGGGTGCCCGCGCGCGCCATTGCGGAGAGGCTGGTGGCCTTGTGGGGCGACGGCGCCTGGATCCACACCGATCCCGGCTATGCTCAGGTCGAAACCGGCTATCTGCGCCTGAGCTGGGAGAAAGCGGCCGTGCGCCTGGGCTGGCGCCCCGTTTACACCTGGGGGGAGGCGTTGGCCGTCATTGCGGCCTGGTTCAAGGCCTTCCAGGCCGGTGAGGAGATGCACGCCGTGGGTAAAAGCCAGATTGCAGCCTACGCCGCGCGCGCGCGTGAATTGGGCCTGTCGTGGGCGCAGCCGCGCTGAGGGAGCCATGATGCATAAGCGACTTACAAGCGGCAAGGCGTGGGGATTGGGCGCGCTGCTGCTGGCGGGCGTGCTGCTAATCCTGTACACCACCCTCAACCCGTTCACCTTCAGCTTTCGGCCACTTTCGCTCGCCGCCTACCTGGCCAGCTTTGAAATTCCGCCCAGCAACTCGCTTGATTTTCCGCGTAACATTCTGCTGTTTATGCCGCTGGGCTTCGCGCTGGCGGGGCTGCTGCTGCACGCAGGCGTGGGGCGGCGCAAAACGGCCGTCTTCACGCTCTTCGCCGGTTTTCTGCTCACCTGGCTGGTCGAAAGCCTGCAAATCTTTCTGCCCGGCCGCACGCCCAGCCTCTCCGACCTGCTCTCCAACACCCTGGGGGCGTGGGCCGGTTATGGCTGCCGGCAGTTGTGGCTGGCGCGGATTCTCCTGTGGCGCCGGATCAAAACGGCCGTTACTCCGCCGCGCCTGCTGGCCGCCTTTGCCGTCTACGCCGCGTTGATCCTGCTCAGCGCGGCGCTGTTGCGCAACGCCACGCGTCTCGATCCGTGGGACACGAGCTATCCCTTGATGCTCGGCAATGAGGCCAGCGGTGACCGCCCCTGGGCGGGCGTGGTGGAGGACCTGCTGATTTTTGACGCGGCGCTGCCGGCGACGGAGGCGCTGCCCACCCATCCTGCGCTGGCTGCCCATTATGCGCTGCATGGTGCGGATGGGCTGGTAGACCGGGTGGGACGTGGACCGGATCTGGCATGGCGGGGTACGGCCGCTGCGGCGGCGGAGGGTGCGGGCCTGGCGCTAGGCGCGGACGGTTGGCTGCGCACGGCCGCGCCGCCGCGCGAACTCAGCGCGCGCCTGAGCAGCGCCTCCCGGTTCACGATTGCCCTTACTGTCGCCCCGGCTGATCTGGCGCAGGCCGGTCCGGCGCGCATCGTCTCTCTTTCGCTGGATCCGGTGACGGCCAATCTCCAGTTAGGGCAGGAGGGCGAACGTCTGGTGGTGCGCGTGCGCACGCGCATGTCCAACGCCGCCGGCATGACGCCTGAATTACAATTTCCGGGGATTTTTGGCGACGCGCAGCCACAGCGCCTGGTGGTGAGCTACGATGGCGTGACGGCGCGCGTCAGCGTAGATGGGCGGCTGCGGGCGCAGGCCCCGCTGCAGCCGGCGCTGACTTTTTTCCGCTACGTGCTATTGGAAGGCTTCTGGCGCCTGTCGGCGACGCACGCCGGGCTTTTCGTGGGGGGCTACTATCTGCTGGTCTTTGCGCCGCTGGGGGGCTTGCTGGGGACGGCCGTAGGCCTGGCGCGCCGCCAGGGGCGGCGACGCGCTCCTTTGCTCTTGCTCGGCCTGCTCGCGCTGTTGGCGCTGGCCGTGCTGCTGGACCTGCTGGCCGCAGGGGCAATCCGTCCCGCTTTTGTGCTGTTAGGCCTGGCGATTGGGCTGGCGGCGCAGGGGTTGGCATACCGCCTGGCCTGAAAAGGCCTGCCCCCTGGAGACCAGATCCGTAGCCAGGCTTTTTAGATGTTAGAGGCGCCGCGCGGCGGCCTGGTCGACAAACCAGGTAAGCGCGCCGTCTACCGGCCGGATGCGCTGCGCCGGGTAGCGCGCCGGGTCGTGCGGGCCGCGCAGCGTAGCGGCCAGCGCGTTGGCCTTGTCGGCGCCGCTGACGAGGAAGAGGACGTGGCGCGCGGCGTTGATCAGCAGCGGCGTGAAGGTGACGCGCCGCGCGGGGCGATCCTGATAGTCGGCCGTGACGGCCAGCACCGGGACCCGCTGCTCGGCCGGGTCGGGTTCGCCCGGAAAAAGCGAGGCCGTGTGGCCGTCGCTGCCCAGCCCCAGCAAAACCAGGTCAAAACGGGGCCAGCCCCGGCCGGCGGCGAAGGCGTGCAGTTGCTTGGTGTACGCTTCAGCGGCGGCTTGCGGGTCCAGTTCGCCGTGGACGCGGTGCACGTTGGCGGCGGGCAGCGGCGCGCGGCTCAGCAGAAGGTCTTGGGCCTGGCGATAATTGCTGCCGGGGTCGTCGGGTGGGACCAGGCGCTCGTCGCTCCAGAAGACGTGCGTCTGCGCCCAGAGAGCGGCGGCGAAAGGAGGCTGGCCAAGCAGTTCAAAGAGGGCTCGCGGCGTGCTGCCGCCGGAGAGAGCCACGCTGAAACGGCCGCGCGCGGCGACGGCCGTTTCAGCCAACGCAAGCCAGCGCGACGCGGCCGCGCGCGCCAGCGCCGCCGCGTCGGCAAAGATCGTGACCTCGGGTTCAGCCACTGCGCACGGCCCGCAGCGCCTCGTAGGCCGCACCGTACAGCGCTACCTTCGGATTGCGAATCACGTGCACCGGGATTTTGCCCATCATTTGGCTGAAGCGCCCCTTGCGCTGGAAGAGCTCCAGGAAGCGGCCTGCCTCAAGCTGGGGCAAAATGCGCGGCGGAATACCGCCCCCAATGTAGATGCCGCCCGTGGCCAGCACTTTCAGCGCCAGGTTGGCCGCCTCGTTGCCCAGAATTTCGATAAACATATCCAGCGTCGCGCGGCAGAGTGGTACCGGTTCCTCCTGCAGCGCGGCGGAAAAGATGATGGGCGTCTGGTCTCGCGCTTCGTCCAGCCTGTCGCGCAGCCACGCCGGTTCAGGATAACGGCCGACGGCGCGCAGGGCCGCGTACAGCGTGGGGATGCCCATCCCGGAGCAGATGCGCTCGTAGCTGACGTGGTTGAATTGGGTGAGCAGGTAGGCCAGGACTTCGAGCTGCTCCGGGGAAGTGGGCGCAAAGGAGGCGTGGCCGCCTTCCGAGGGAAAGGATTCGTAACGGCCGTTGACCCACACCAGGTAGGCTTCACCCAGCCCGGTGCCGGGGGCGATGACGGCAATGGCCCCGGTGGGGCTTGGCTGGCCGTGGTGGAGGGTGAAGAGATCGGCCGTGTGCAGGTGCGGCACGGCGTTGGCGATGGCTTCTAGATCGTTGAGCAAGGTCGTGGGTACGCCAAATTGGGCCTCAATACTTTTCTCCTCGATGACCCAGGGCAGATTAGTGATGCGCGCGCGCCCCTGGACGACCGGCCCGGCCACGCCAAAGCTGGCGCCGTTTAATTGCAGCGTGGCGTCACCTAAAAAATCGGCGATGATGGCTTCCAGGGAGCTGTAGCTGCTGCTGGGAAAAGTCTCTTCGCGCAGCGGTTCGCGGGCAAAGGCCTGGCCGCGCTCGGCGAAGAGCGCCAGAACGGTTTTGGTACCCCCAATATCACCGGCAAGTAACATCTTACGCCTCGCTTTTATCCGCTCGCAAGCGCGCGGGGCGCCCGCGGGCGGATGGTCATGCTTAGTTTTCCACTTTTACCATGCTGTAAAAGGCGACGTGGTTTTTGATGTTGGCGGCAGCCGCCTTGGGTTCCGGATAATACCAGGCGCCGTTCTTAACGACCTCGTCCCCAACGACGATGTGGTAGTAGCTGGCCGTGCCCTTCCAGGGGAAGACGGTATGATGGTCGCTGGGCTGAAAGTGGTCTCGATTGATTGCTTCGGGCGGAAAGTAATGGTTGCCTTCCACGCGCTCGGTGTTTTTGCTTTGCGCCAGGACGACGCCCTTATAAGTTGCCTTGGGCATGTGATTGTTCTCCTTTTTTAGCGCGATTCACCCAAATCGCGTGCGATTTACCCAAATCGCGTGCGATTCACCCAAATCGCGTGCGATTTACCCAAATCGCGTCGATAACGCACCGGCTTAAAAGGTGATTGCTACGTCGTTTGTAAAATCTGCAGCAAGATTTCGTAACGCTCACGGCATTCGAGACAGTGGTCGAGGTGATGCTTCACCAGCGGCATCAGCGCTTTGGCTTCCACGCTGCTCACCATTAGTTCAGCGTACTCGTCCAGCAGCGCAAACGTCTCCGCGCAGGAAAGTTCTTCGTCCTGCGTGTACGCCAGCGCGTGCAGCAGCTGCTTGAGCGCGTCCTCGTCGCCGACGAGGACGGCTAAACTGTCTGGCGCGCCGGAGTCGCGTTTCCCTATCTGCTGCTTGCGCCGGGACAATAATTGACGCAATTGTGCCGTGAATTTACGCATAGTACCTGTATGACGCGCCGGCCGGCGAACTTCTTACGTGGTCTGACGATCAATCTGGCAAGCAGACTTATTCAAAAACTTCCAATACGTCCGCGGGCGCCAGCCCTTCCGCAAGCAACTGCTTTTTCAACTGCCGGCGCGCGTCGTGTACGAGCTTGTAGAGCGCGTTGGGGTTTACCTGTAGCATCTCGGCCACCTGGGCGGTGGGCAGCCCCTGAATGACCGTAGCGCTGAGAGCCGCGCGCTGTTTATCGCTGAGCGTTTCGGTGATGATGCGGTTAACGCGCGCCAGCATGTCGCGGCGCTCGGCCAGGCTGGCGGGGTCTGGGGCAGGATCGGCCGTTAGACCGGGTATATAAGGTCCTTCATCGGGCTCGCTGAGGGCGGTGAGGGACGCATCTTGCCAGCGTTTGCGCCTTAATTCGGAAAGGGCGACGTGCACGGTAATTTTGTGGGCCCAGGTGGTGAACTTGCTGCGTCCGGCGAAGGTGGGCAGGTTGTCAAGAATTTTGAGCAGGGCTTCTTGTACGAAATCCTCCGCCAGGGCGTCGAAGTCAGGGGCGCTGGTGTTGACGCGCCCCAGTAAACCGCGCCGCAGGCCGCGCACGAGCACGTCGCGCAGGTCATTTAGGGCCGCGGCGCGCGCGCTGCCTGTCGACGTTAGCGCCTGCAGCCATTCTTCATTCGTTCGTTCGATCACGACAAAACCACTTTCCCGGCGCCGCTCAGGGGTTATTTTTGCATACCTTTGAAGCTGTAACCGGTACCGCGTTCGGCGACGATGTAGGCCGGACTGTCATGACTGACTTCGATTTTGCGCCGCAGCCGGTGCACGTGCACGTGCAGCCGGTCTTCCTGGGCATCTTGCAGGGGCCAGATGCGGTTGAGCAGGAACTCGGTAGTCACGATGCGTCCGGCGTTGCGCACCAGGATGTAGAGCAGCTTGGCCTCCGTAGGCGTGAGCGAGACCGCTTGGCCGTCGATGGTCGCTTCGCGCTTGGGGAAGTTGATCATCAGCCGGTCGTCCACGCGCGTGGTGGCGTCGAGGGTGTAATTGTAGTCGCCCATGCGGCGCAGAACGCGGTTGACGCGCGCGACGAGTTCGGAAGGGCTGAAGGGTTTGACGATGTAATCTTCGGCGTGTTCTTCAAGCCCCTTGATTATGGTGTCTTCGGAGTTAACGGCCGTCAACATAATAATCGGGATGTCGCTAAAATCGTGGATGGCGCGGCACAATTCAAACCCGCTCATGCCGGGCATGTGCAGGTCGACCACGGCCAGGTGGGGCATGCCGTAGCGGTTGATGAGCTGCAGCGCTTCTTGACCGGAAACGGCCGTTGAGACTTCATATCCCGCCTGTTCCAGCGTATGTTTGACGATGCGCAGCGTGTAGGTGTTATCGTCAACGGCAAGAATGCGTCGTGTTTCAGGAGTTGAGTCAAGCATAAGAATGATGAGGTTTTTTGATAGTGGGTTATACCCGTGACCCGTTTTTTCTTAAAGCGGTAAGCTGCCAGCAAGCTTACTCTATTTTTACAGCATATCAAGCTTAAACACCAGCATGCCGCCGCTTTTTGCCGGCTTTAATCATTGCCACTCATGCGCGCTTTCTGTTAAAATTCGGTTCCCGTCTATTTTGCCGATTTTTTGGCATGTGTTATAAATGAGACAGATTTCACAATCTTCTAATTTAGAAGGAATGAGGAACCCAAGTGTTGAGTGAATGGCAATTCATTGCGCTATTTGTGGTGCTATCACCGATTTTTCCTTTAGCGCCCGTTATTCTAAACCGTCTTCTTGGTCCGCAACGGCCGAATCCCATCAAGCAGCAGACGTACGAGTGTGGTATTGAAACCGTGGGTGACACCTGGGTGCAGTTCAAGGTCCAATATTACATTTACGCGCTTGTGTTCGTGATTTTCGATATTGAAGCCGTATTCCTCTTCCCCATTGCAGTCGCTTTTGACCAACTCGGCCTGTTTGCGATTGGCGCGACGCTTTTGTTTATCTTCTTGCTGGCAGATGGGTTGGCTTACGCGTGGTCGCGGGGCGTTCTCGAGTGGGTTTAGGCCATAGCCGCCGGCTCAAGACTTATTTACAACGAAGGCTGATAGTGATGGTATTTATGTCGCTGCTGTGCCTGCTGTGCTTAACGCGCATCAGGGTTTAAGCCCACAGTAGTGCATTAAAACACGTGGATTAGCATTATGGAGTTCATCAGAAGCCTGTTTAGTCTCACTCTCTTTGATTACCTCCGCACGGTATGGGGGGATGCGCCTTGGGTTGAGTTGGTGCTGGATCTGATTGGAGTCGTCACCCTCTCAACCTTTTGTTTGTTAATCGTCATCGCCCTCATCTGGCTGGAGCGCAAAGTCATTGCGCGCGTCCAGGATCGTCTGGGCCCTAACCGCGTGGGCGGCCGCTATGGCCTGCTCCAGACGGTAGCCGACGTGCTCAAGCTGTTGACCAAGGAGAGCATCACGCCTGCCGGAGCGGATCGCATCGCCTACAATGCCGCGCCAATCCTGACCGTCATGGCGGCGCTGCTGATGTGGGCCGTCATGCCCTTTGCGCCCGGTGTCATTGGTGTAGACCTGAACATCGGGATTTTTTACGTCCTGGCGGTTAGCTCGGTTTCGGTCGTGACGCTGCTCCTGGCGGGGTGGGGCTCCAACAACAAATACGCGCTGTTGGGCGCCTTCCGGGCCGTTGCGCAACTTGTGGCGTACGAAGTGCCGATGATTTTGTCCTTGCTGGTACCGATTTTGCTGGCGCGCTCGATGTCGACCGTGGACATTATCAACGCGCAGGTGGTGCCGTTTTTGTTTGTTGTGCCGCTGGCGGCGCTCATTTTCTTCATTTCCTCGCTGGCCGAAACCGGCCGTACCCCCTTTGACCTGCTGGAGGCTGAATCTGAAATTGTGGCCGGTTTCCACGTGGAATATGGCGGCATGAAGTTTGGCATGTTTTTCCTGGCCGAATTTGTGACAACGCTTTTTATGTCCGGCCTGTTTGTCACGGTTTTCCTGGGCGGCTGGAATATTCCAATCATTAACGGCCTGCTGGGTGCGGTGGGGCTTGCGCCGCTTGATCTGAACATAATCGCGTTTGGGCGTCTGCTGGGGTTGATGGTTTTCTTTATTAAGACCTTCCTGATCTACTTTGTTTACATCTGGATTCGCAGCACGCTGCCGCGCGTGCGCGTTGACCAGATTTTGAGCTTCAACTGGAAGTTTATGGTGCCGCTTACGCTGGCGCTCATTTTTGTCGTGGCTATTCTGGACAAGCTCATTCCGGACGGGACGAATCAGCTTGTGCGCGGGTTGATTCACCTGGGCAGCAATGTGCTGCTCGCCCTGGCTACGCTGGAGGTGCTGCGGCGCTATGCGCGGCGGCAGCGGCAGCGCCAAACGGGCCAGGACGCTGGCGCGTCCCAGGCGCCGATTCAAGAGACGGTTCCCGCGCATTAAGCATTGCATGGAGTCTTCCAACGCATGACTGGTCAACAAATCGTTTTTATCTTGCTTAGCTTTGTGACGCTCGCGTCGGCCCTAATCGTCGTCGTGAACCGCAATCTGTTCCACGCGGCGCTGGCATTGATGGTTTCGTTCCTGGGCGTGGCGGGGCTGTACGTGACGCTGGACGCCGGTTTCCTGGCGGCGGCGCAGTTGCTGGTATACATCGGCGCAATTTCAATTTTGATCATCTTTGCGATTATGATGACGCGCCGCCTGATGCAGGCAACAGAGCCGTCGTTTAATACGCAGCACGTGGCGGGAATCGTGGCGGCTGTGGCGACCTTTGTCCTCCTGGCGGTGGTGGTGGCGGGTTATTGGCCGCTGCGGGCGGATCCTTCCCTGCCGAACGTCGCGCGGGTGCAGGTGCTGCCGGATGGAACCCCGGTCGAGACGGTGCTGCAGGGCAGCGTGGCGGCGCTGGGGCGCGCCTTTGTGAGCGCCGATGCCTACGTCATTCCGTTTGAGTTGGCGTCTGTCTTGCTGCTGGCGGCGCTGGTAGGCGCCATCGTGGTAGCCTGGCCCAAGACGGAGGATCCATCATGATTCCACTTTCCTGGTATTTGTTGGTTGCGGCGGCGCTTTTTTGCATTGGCCTGTATGGCCTGTTTGTGCGCCGCAACGCCGTAGCGATTTTGATGTCGGTGGAGCTGTTGCTTAATGCCGTGAACATCAATTTGATCGCGTTCTGGCGCTATAATGCACCGGATCGCTCTGTTGGATTGGCCTGGGCGGTTTTTGTTTTGACGGTCGCTGCTGCGGAAGCGGCCGTTGGCCTGGCGTTGATCATTTCGGTTTACCGCAACCGTGATTCGGTTGTGGCGGAAGAACTTGACTTGCTCAAGAATTAGTGAAGGGAATGGTTTGGTCGTATGACTGAGCAGATACTACAAATCATGGCCTGGCTTGTCCCGGCCGGCCCCCTATTGACTTTTTTCCTGATTATGCTGTTTACGAAGCATAATCGGACGCTGAGTTGGATGTTGGCCTGGGCGGCGATCATCAGTTCGCTGGTGATGGGTTGGCTGTTGGCTTTCAACGTCTTTGGCCAGGGTTACCATTACTTAGAGGAACAACCCATTGTTGTAGCCAGCGCGATTGATTGGCTGCCGTTTGGCGATTACGCACAGGGCTTGTGGGTGCGGATGGGTATGGCGGTGGATCCACTAACGGCCGTCATGCTCATTATGGTCCCTTTTGCCACGACGATGATCTTCATCTACAGCGTGGGCTACCACAATTATGGCCAGCCGCGCGGTACTCACGTCGGCGAGCCCAACCACGGCAATGAGGACCCGCTCATTGCGCGCTTCTTCGCCCTGATGAGCCTTTTCGGCGGCGCGATGCTGCTGATGGTGTTGGCCGATAACCTCCTGCTGCTCTTCATCGGCTGGGAGATCATGGGCTTTTGCTCCTACTCGCTGATCGGCTTCTGGTACGCGCGTGAATACCCAGATCCGAAGGAGATGCCTATTCCGCGCATCCCGCCGCGCAAAGCGGCCGTCAAGGCCTTTATGACCACGCGCGTGGCCGACGTGCTCATGCTGTTGGGCATCGTCTTCTTCTATCGCGCCTTTGGGACGCTCAGCTTCAGCGAGGCCTTTAGCTTTGAGGCGCTGCAAACGGCTACCACGGTCGTCGGCTTCGGCGGGCTTGGCATCATGACGCTGCTCATTTTCGCCGGCACGGTCGGCAAGTCGGCCCAGTGGCCGCTGCACGTCTGGCTGCCCGACGCGATGGAAGGCCCGACCCCCGTCAGCGCCATCATCCACGCGGCGGCGATGGTCTCCGCCGGCGTCTACCTGATCGTGCGTATCTTCCCGCTGATTGCCGTGACGATTGAGGGCAATCCCACCGTGGGGGTGGTGATCGCCATCATCGGCGCCTTTACCGCGATCATGTCGGCGACCATTGCCGTGGCGCAAAATGACGTGAAAGGCGTTCTGGCCTATTCGACGATTTCGCAGCTTGGCTTCATGGTGGCGGCGATTGGCATCGGCGCCTACGTGGCCGCCGCTTTCCACTTGATTACGCACGCTTTCTTCAAGGCGCTGCTCTTCCTCGCTTCCGGTTCGGTAATTCACGGGATGGAGCACGGGGCGCTGCACGTGCACGACCACCACACCGATCCGCAAGATATGCGCCACATGGGCGGCCTGCGCCAAAAAATGCCGCGCACTTTCTGGACCTTCCTGATTGGCGGTATGGCGCTCTCCGGTTTGCCGTTTATTACGGCCGGTTTCTGGTCGAAGGACGAAATTTTCGCCGACGCCTGGTACCAGTGGGTCCACGACGGCAAGGGGTTGGCGCTGTTGGTCTTCATCATGCTGGCCGCGGCGGCCCTGCTAACGGCTTTCTACACCATGCGCCAGATTAGCCTGACCTTCCTGGGCAAGCCGCGCAGCGCGCTGGCCGCGCACGCCCACGAGAGCAACAACTATATGACGCTGCCGCTGATTGGCCTGGCGGTCTTTGCGGTGGCGGCCGGCTGGTTTGGCATCCCGGACAATTTCCTGGGCGTGGAGTGGGGCAAGATCAACCTCTTCCATCATTACGTGGGCGCAACGATTTACGCGGTAATGGCGGACCTGTACGCGGCGAAGCTGGTGGCGCATAAAATCTTTACGCTGCCGTTTAGCTGGATACCGCTGCTGACCTCGCTGACCGTGGCGCTGGGGGGTTTGTTCTTGGGGTGGTGGGTTTACGGCCGTAACCCCCTCCAGCAAGGCCAGCCCGATCCCCTCAAGGCGCCTCTGGGGCCGGTCCACACCTTCCTGGAGCGCAAATGGTACTGGGATGAACTGTACCAGAAAGTATTCATCGGCCCGACGGTCTACCTTTCGGAGAAAATCGTCTACGAATTTGTTGACCGTGGTTTGATTGACGGTCTGCTGCACTTAATTGCGCGCGTTTTCTACACCATCGGCTACTACATGCGGCGCTTTGAAGAAGTCGTGATTAGTGACGGGGTGGACTGGATCAAAGACCAGTTTTTTGTCATGGCGCGCGAATTCCGCCAGCTTCAGACCGGCAAGATCCAGGAATATACCCTGGTTTCCATGCTCTTTGCCGTGGCGCTGGCGGCGCTTGTCTTGCTTATCAACTATGGCTGGTTTGCCCGGCTACTTAGCAGCTTTTAGGAGATACGATGGATTTCCTTCAAGATAATCTCCTGAACCTCGTCATTTTCTTCCCGCTCCTGGCGGCACTGATTGTGTTCTTGCTGCCGGAAGACGAGAAAGAGTTGATCCGCCGCATGGCGCTGGGGTTGAGCCTGGCGCCGCTGGGGCTGGTGCTGATCATGTGGTTTACCTATGATCGCTATGACGCCGGCATCCAGTTTGCCGTATTCGCGGAGTGGTTCCCCGCCATTGGCTCCAACTACCACATGGGCATCGACGGTATCAGCCTCTCGATGTTCTTGCTGACCACCCTGCTGACCCCCCTGGCAATCCTGGCCTCTTTCACCATTCAGGAAAAGGTGCGCATGTACATGTCCCTCTTCCTGGTCATGGAAATGGCCATGCTGGGGCTGTTTGCCTCGTTGGACCTGATGATCTTCTTCATTTTTTGGGAGTTTGGCCTGGTGCCGATGTACTTCCTGATCAAGATCTGGGGCGGCAAAGACCGCGACTACGCCTCGTTTAAGTTCTTTGTTTACACCATGGCCGGCAGCCTGGGGTTGCTATTGTCCATTCAGGTGATGGGCATTGCCACCGGCACCTTCGACATTCCCACGCTGATGCAAACCTGGGTCAATCTGCCGGCCGGGGGCACGCTGGAAGGCACGGGCCTACCGGTGGATCTGGTCAAGACGGTGGCCTTCTGGGCTTACATGATTGCCTTCGCCATCAAAGTGCCCATCTGGCCTTTCCATACCTGGCTGCCCGACGCGCACACCGAGGCGCCAACGGCCGGCTCGATGATTCTGGCCGGCGTGCTGCTGAAGCTGGGCGCCTACGGCTTCATTCGCCTGGTGATCCCGCTCTTCCCGCAGCAGGCGCACCTCACTGCGGGCATTTTGGCCACGTTGGGTATGCTTAGCATCATCCTGGGCGGTTACGCCGCTTTTGGCCAGTGGGACTTCAAGCGCCTGGTAGCTTACTCGTCGATCAACCACATGGGCTTTGTGGTGCTTGGCATTGCCGTGATGGCTTACGTCTATGGACTGCCGGGCAGCAGCACCGCGTTGACCAACGACGCCATCATGGCCACGAACGGGGCGGTCTTCCAGATGTTCAACCATGGGCTTTCGGCGGCCGCCATGTTCTTCCTGGTCGGCGTGATTTACGACCGCGCCCACACGCGCGACCTGAAGCGCTTTGGCGGCATTTGGACGATTATGCCGGTCTTTGGCACGATCCTCATTTTCACGAGCATGGCGTCGTTGGGCTTGCCGGGGCTGAACGGCTTCGTGAGCGAGTTCATGGTCGTGCGCGGTACGTGGGGCATCTTTACGGTGCAGTTGGCGCTTTCAATGCTCGGCTTGCTGATGACAGGCGCCTATATCTTGAAGGCAATCGGCGAGACGCTGCATGGCCCGGTGAAGGCCGAGTGGCGTGGTTTGCCGGATATGACGTTGCGTGAGCACCTGGTGATCTGGCCGCTGATGGCGTTGATGCTCAGCCTGGGTATCTGGCCGCAGTGGGTGCTGGTGTTTATCAACGATACGGTGACGAAATTATTTGGTTAGTGTTCTGAGCGGCGCTGTTCGCCTGCGCAACAGACGACTCGGAACCCAAGGCTTGGTGGACGAAGGTCAATGGAATTCCCATTTCTTTCAGTAATCACGTTGTCGCCCATTGTTGCGGCCGTCCTCATCCTGTTGTTGCCCAAGGAGCGCGGCGAAAACGCGCGCATGTTGGGGTTGGCAGCGATGATTTTGGGGTTGGTCCTGTCGCTTTACGTGTACGTGGCCTACTACCAGAATTTGCCGACGCCGGGCACGCGCTGGGCTGACACGCTCATGTTTTTAGAAGAGTATGCCTGGGTGCCAAGCATTGGCATCAACTATATTATGGGCGTGGACGGGCTGAGCGCGACGCTGGTGTTGTTAACGGCCATTGTCGGCCTGGGCGGGGTGCTCATCTCCTGGAGCGTCGAGGACCGCCCGCGCGAGTTTTACGCGTTCTTTATGCTCCTGGTGGCCGGCGTGCACGGCGTCTTTGTGGCCGTAGACGGCTTCTTGCTCTTCTTCTTCTATGAGCTGGCCGTGCTGCCCATGTACGTCATGATCGTCATTTGGGGTTGGAAGGAGCGCCGCGAATACGCTGCGATGAAGTTAACGCTCTATCTTTTGATCGGCAGCTTTGTTTCCTTCATCGCCTTCCTGGTGCTCTACTTTAAACTGCCGGAGCAAGGATTGACGCCGACATTTGACCTGCGCGTGTGGGCCGAGGCCAACTTCGCGTTTGGCGACCAGGTCGTCTGGTTCATGCCTCTCTTCCTGGGCTTTGCCGTCCTGGCCGGCGTCTGGCCTTTCCACAACTGGTCGCCGGATGGCCACGTGGCGGCGCCCACGGCCGTTTCCATGATTCACGCCGGCGTGTTGATGAAGCTGGGCGCCTACGCCTCCATGCGCGTGGGTATCCAGATTTTGCCCGAAGGCACGGTTTACTGGATGCCGTTTGTCATCCTGCTCACCATTGTGAACGTGCTCTACGGCTCGTTCATCGCCATGCGCCAGCGCGACATGAAATATTTGATCGGCTACTCCAGCGTAAGCCATATGGGGCTGGTCTCGATGGGTTTTGCCGCGATGAACATGAACGGCTTCATCGGCGCCTCCATCCAGATGGTCAGCCACGGGATCATGACGGCGCTCTTCTTTGCTGTGGTTGGCATGATTTACGACCGCGCCCATACGCGCAGCATGGATGAGCTTAGCGGGATGGCCAAAGCGCTGCCCTGGACGGTGGTCGCCTTTATTATCGGTGGTCTGGTTTCCATGGGGATGCCCGGTCTTTCAGGCTTTATCGCCGAATTTCCCATCTTCCTGGGCGTGTGGGAAGGCGGCAGCCTGAACCTGGGCGGCACGGCGCTGGGGCTGAACCCGGCCAACTTCTACCCGCTGATTGCGGTATTGGCCGTCCTGGGCATCATCATTACCGCCGCCTATATCTTGCGCGCTATCAGCACGGTTTTCTTTGGCGAATACAACGCCGACAAGTGGCACGATATGCGGCCGTTGCTGGCCATCGATAAACTGACGCTGGTGGGTTTCTCCGTGATTTTGATCTTGCTGGGCGTTTTCCCCGCGCTGATTGCCCCCATGGTCGAAGCAGGCGTCATGCCGGTGGTGGATCGCTTGCAGACTGCGCAGCAATCCGCTAACTTTATCAATACGGTTCAGACGGCCGCCACAAGCCTTATGAACCTGCTGGGAGGTGCCTAAGTGGACCCGAGCATCAACCTTCTTTCCTGGGTACCCGCCCTCGTCCCTGAAATCAGCCTGACCGTACTGCTCTTTGTGGTACTGCTATACGATCGCTTTCTGAAGCCGGAGGAGCGGCGCAAGGTTGGCCTGGTCACCGCGTGGGGAGCCTTGATTATTCTGGTCGTCACGCTGGGGTTGTGGTTTTTCTTTGACGAACCCAACAGCGGGGCTTCGCTTGGCGAGAGTTTGCTCTGGGGCGGCATGATTCGCCACGACATGGTGACGCTGGTCTTCCGCGTCATGTTTCTGGTGGCGCTTATTATCACCAGCCTCATTTCGATGGACGTGAAAGGCTTGCAGCGCAGTGAATATTATGCCCTGCTTGTCTCGGCGACCATCGGATTTAGCCTGATGGCGGCCGGCTCTGACCTGATCATGATTTACGTGGCGCTGGAGACGGCCAGTATTTCCTCGTATGCGCTGGCCGGCTTCTTCACGCGCAGCGCGCGCTCGTCTGAAGCGGGCATGAAATATTTCGTGTACGGCGCTTTTGCCACGGGTATCATGATTTATGGCATGAGCCTGCTTTATGGCCTCACCGACCAGACAAATATTTACCAGATTGGCGCGCTGTTTTCCCGCGGCGCGCTGTTTGAACCGGCTAACGCGGTGCTCTTGCTGGCTGCGACGATGGTGGTGGTGGGGTTCGGCTTTAAGATTTCGGCCGTGCCGTTCCACTTCTGGACGCCGGACGTGTACGAAGGGTCGCCCACGCCGTTTACCGCCTTTGTGTCGACGGCTTCCAAGGCGGCCGGCTTTGCCATCTTCATCCGCGTTTTTACTTCCGGCGCTTTTGGAGATGTGCGCGCCTTTTCACCTGAATCAGCGCCGGGCTGGTGGGCCATGCTGGTCTCGATTTGCATCATCAGTATGTCGCTCGGGAACCTGGTGGCTATCTTCCAGAGCAATATTAAGCGTCTGCTGGCCTACTCCAGCATCGCGCAGGCCGGCTACGTCCTGATTGGCCTGGTGGCGATGACGCCGGATGGCTCAGGGGCTAGTATGTTCTATCTCCTGATGTACATCTTCACCAACATCGCGGCCTTCGGCGTGATTATTCTGATCAGCAACGTAACGGGGACGGATACGCTGAAAGATTTGTCAGGCCTGAACCGGCGTTCGCCTTACCTGGCGCTGGTAATGCTGTTTGCCGTATTATCCCTGGGCGGTATTCCGCCGACGGCCGGCTTTTTTGGCAAGTTCTTCCTGTTCAGAGCGGCCGTTGACGCCGGCCTGTGGTGGCTGGCGGCGATTGGCATTCTGAATGCCTTTGTGGCGCTTTACTACTACTTGGGCATTGTGAAATATATGTACCTTTACCGTTCGCAAGAGGAGGAAGTCGCTATTCCGCTTTCCCGCGCGGCCCATGTGGGGCTGGCGCTGTCGGTGTTCTTCATTCTATACCTGGGCGTGTTTGCTGGCCCGGCATTTGAGTGGACGCGCCAGGCGGCGGCCGCCTTCTTTATTGGCTAAGTATGAGAAGTTGAGTTGCGGACATTCCCAATTGCACCGCAAGGTGATTGTGATATAATGCGCAAGCCCAACGACTTTAATAGAGAAACAGTGTCCCAAAATAACCCGCAAGACAGAGCGGCAGTCATGTCCAACGTATTTAACGTGGTCAACAAAGTGGCCATTGTGGTCATTTTGATTATTGCGGTTGCCCTGGGCCTGGGCACGTTGCTTGACCGCTGGCTTGATACGGGGCGCATTTTTACGCTGCTTTTTATTCTGGGTAGTGTGCCCCTAACGCTCACGGCCATTTACAGAATTAGTTTATCGGTGGTATCGCAAGCGCGACCGCAAGCGGGTACTGCTGCAAACAAATCGGAGGACAACACAACAGCATGAAGAAACGGTATATCATTGGCATCTTGCTGATTTTGCTGATTTTACTCACGGCGAACGTCTTCAATCTGGCTCCGGTACGGCCGTTTATCCAGCTCCCTGGTGAGAAATATCCCGGCGTACCTTTCTTCTTGCCCGGCGGCCTGCTGAATACGTTTGTCGCCGCGCTGCTTGCCTACGTCATCCTCTTTCTCGTCCCGGTCTTTGCTAAGGCCGGTTCCCGCACGGCCGAAGAGGTTCCCACCGGTTTTTACAACTTCATCGAGATGGTGATTGAAGGGGCCTATAACTTTGTGGCCGGCGTCACCGGTGACAAGGCTAAGGATTTCTTCCCCTGGTTCATGACCTTTATCTTGCTGTTGCTGATATCAAACCTGTTGGGCCTCGTCCCCGGCTATGACAGCATTGGTCTGTGGGAATACAAACCTCACTTTTACGCCGAGAAAGACGTTAAAGCCGTTATCGCCGACGCCGAAGCGCAAAACGTTGCGGTGATAGATGCTTTTCTGGAGCGGTTAGAGCCAGAGGAGCTAAACGCGCTGTTAGCCGAGCACCCCACGCCGACCCTGGAGGAGGTGAAAGAGGCTTATCTCCACCAGCAAGAGCATCTGTATGATGAACAAAATCTGGGCGACATGCGCAATGGCATTTTACTGCAGCGTGCTTCCACCGATGCCGTGGGTAACAAGCAAGACGATGCCGATTGGACGATTGTGCCTTTTGTGCGCCCGGCCGCAACCGACCTGAGCTTCAACCTGGCGCTGGCGCTGATTTCCATGACCATGGTGCAGGTATTTGGTTTCAAATATCTGGGCGCCGGCTACTTGAAGAAGTTCTTTAACTGGCCCTCCGGGTTTGTCAATACATTTGCCAAGAACCCCATGCAGGGTATCATCCTTATTCTCAATCCCATTGTCGGGTTGATCGAGTTGGTTTCTGAGTTCTCAAAAATCATCTCGTTCTCCTTCCGTCTTCTGGGCGCTATCTTTGGCGGTATGGTGCTGTTGTTTGTGATGGCTTCAATTGCGCCGATTGCCAATATAGCTTTTTATGGCCTGGAACTGTTCATTGGTCTCATCCAGGCGCTTGTATTCGCGATGTTGTCCATCATTTTCATGAGCGGCGCAACGCAATCGCACCACGACGACCATCATTAAAATCGTTAATCATGATCTGGGCCGCATGGCGGCAATGATTACAGATTCAAAATAGCAAGAAATTAACTTGGAGGATATAGCAAAATGGATGAAGCAGCAGCTGTCGCTTTGGCACAAGGTTTAAAGGCGCTTGGCGCCGGTTTGGCAATGTTCGGCGCCATCGGGGCCGGCGCTGGCATCGGTATCCTGGTTGGTAATGCGGTTTCTGGTATTGCCCGCAATCCCGATGCCAGTGGTGACATCCAGACCAACATGATCTTGGGTATTGCGTTTGCCGAGGCTATCGCGATTTATGCACTGGTCGTGGCCCTGATCATCTTGTTCGTGCTGTAAGTTTAAGCTTTTTAAGCTTTGCCTAACTGCAGGGAGAATATTTCATGGGCGCATTAGGAAACCTGGGTATTAACATCGGGTATCTGCTGATGCAGATATTCATTTTCACCATTCTCTTTTTGGTGCTGCGGCATTTCTTGTACAGCCCCATTATGAATACGCTGGAGTCGCGCAAGGAGCGCATCGCCAAGGGGTTGGAAGACGCGCGCCAGGCAGCTATTGCACGCGATAAGGCGGATGCGGAAGCCAAGAAGATTCTGGACGCGGCGCGTGCAGAGGCGGCCAAAATTCGCCAGGAAGCGACACAGCAGGCCGAGGATTCACGCAAAGGGATTGTGGCCGAGGCTGAACGTGAGGCCAGGGCTAAAGTAGAAGCCGGACGCGAGGATGCTGAAGAAGAGCGGAACCGTATCTTGTCTGACCTGCGCGACCAGGTAGCGGCAATTTCGATTGCGGCTGCCAATAAGCTCGTGGGCGATGCCCTGGATGAGAAACGTCAGCGGACGCTAATCCAAGAATTCTTTGCTAAGGTGCCGGAAGGCGTGGCGGGCATGCGTGGTGAAACCGCCGAAGTCACCAGCGCGCTGCCGCTGACCGAAGCTGAAAAGCAGAAAGTCCAGGAGATGCTGCGAATCTCGACCGTCAAATACAAGGTCAACCCCAACATTTTGGGCGGTCTCATTGTGCGCGTAGGCGATGAAATTGTTGACAACAGCGTTTCGGGACAGATGAACGCCTTGCGCGAAACGCTGCGCTAACGCCGCGCGCAGAATTGACTCTGGTTAAACTGAGGAGAAGGGGCACGGCCGTTGCTACCGGCCGCGCCAATGCGAACGCACTAAAGGCCAGGGAACGCCTCCCTGGCCTTTTTCTCTGCGCGGCGTTTTAGCTGCTGGAGGTGGGAATGTACTGGCGCAGCTTGGCCGCCAGGTTGGCTAGCGGCATGCTTTGCAGCCAGATGCGGCCCGGACCGGTAAGCGTGGCCAGGAAAAGCCCTTCGCCGCCGAACAAAACGTTCTTCACGCCGCGCACACGGGTGAGGTCATAACTCACCGAGGGTTCATACATGGCGATGTGGCCGGGATCGATCTGCATGGTTTCGCCTGCCTGCAGCATATATTCGCGCACCTCGCCCGCAATTTCGATCCAGGCCGTGCCGGGTCCGGTCAGCTTCTGCAAAATGAAGCCCTCGCCGCCAAACAACCCCGTACCGAGTTTACGCCGGAAATGGACTTCCAGCGTTACCGAGTCTTCAGCCGCCATGAAGGCGTCTTTCTGGCAGATGCGGCTTTCGCTGGCTGCCAGAAAGAGCTGGATGATGGAGCCGGGCGATTCGGGCGTAAAGGTGACCATAGCTTCGCCGCTGCGGCAGGTATAGCTGGTGAGAAATAGTGATTCGCCCGCCAGTGTACGCGCCAATCCCTTCAGCAGCCCACCGCGAGTGTTGGTTGTCATCTCAATGTCGCCGCGCATCCAGGCCATGCCGCCCGATTCGGTGAACACCGACTCCCCGGCGCTTAGAAAGATGTCCAGGGTTTGCATGGTTGTTCCATAAATTTCAGCACGCATGAAAATAGTCTCCTTGGGTATGGATCACGTGAGTGGTGTTAAATGACCGGGCCAGCCGAAGCGGTGTGAAGCGCTGTATTAATCCATGCGTATTATAGCTCGCTTTAGTCCTCTTGTCTGACAACTCTCCGGTGGGATGCTGCGCATCTGACGAAAGGGGGTATACTTGGCAGCCGCGCGGCAAAGCACGACGTAAAAAAGTTTCAGGATGACGCTATGATGATCGAAAATGAGCAAAAGACGGCGCAGGTAGCCGGGCTGGATGGCTTTGCGCCGCCGGATTATTCTGCAAACACCATTGCCAACATTCCGGCGACCGTGGCGGCGCTGCTGGGTGCGCCTTTTGTGGGTCTGCCGCCCCTACGCCCCGCGCTCTGGGAACCTGTGGCGAGCGGTGTACGGCGAGTGGTGCTCTTTGTCATAGACGCGCTGGGCTTGAATCTGGTGGAACAAGAACGGCCGTTTCTCACCCCCCTCCTTCGCCAGGCCGCCATTGTCGACCAGATCACCTCGGTTTTCCCTTCCACCACCGTTGCGGCGCTCAGCAGCTTGTGGACCGGCGTTGCTCCTGCCCAGCACGGTATGGTTGGGCTGAACCTTTTCTTCCCAGAGTACGGGGTGGTTGGGCAGACGCTGAACTTTAGCCCCGCGTTCGGCAAATATCCTGACGCCCTGGTAGACGCCGGGCTGGATCCGGCCGCTTTCCTGCACGGGCCGGGTTTTGCCGAGCAGTTGGCCGCGGCCGGCGCACCGACCTATGCCTTCAAAGGATACGAAATCGTTGATTCGGTGCTGAGCCGCATGCACGGCCGTGGCGTCAAAGCCAGCTACGGCGTCGTCAGCGTGGCCGATATGCTGGTACAGATGCGCGAGCTGTTGGAGCGGCAGGCCGGTGAGCGGCTGTTCGTGTCGGCTTATTGGCCCAGCGTGGATACGTTGAGCCACCGGCATGGCTGGCGCGGCACGGCCGTTGCGGCCGAACTGCGCGCCATCTTCCACCAGCTCCAAACCGAATTTCTGGCGCAGCTTTCTCCGGCCGCGCGTCGCGACACGCTGCTGCTGGTAACGGCCGACCACGGCCAGGTGCACACGCCGCCCGACCAGCGCATTTACCTGGAAGATTACCCGGACCTGGCGCAGATGCTGCTGATGCCGCCCACCGGCGAGCCGCGCGTGGTCTATCTGTATGCCCGGCAGGGCTGCGTTGAGGCCGTGGTAGAGTGGATTAACAACCGGCTGGGCGCTGCCATGCAGGCCTGGCGCGCGGATGATGCCCTGGCGGCCGGGTTGCTGGGCCCCCCGCCGCACGCGCCGCAAACGCGCGCGCGCGTGGGCGACGTGGTGGCGGCCATGCGCGCGGGGTACATTCTTTTGACCAGCCGCGCGCGCGACGCCGAAAAAGCGGACAAAATGGTGGGACGCCATGGCGGCATGACCGCGGCGGAGATGCAGGCGCCGTGGCTGGCTTTCCGGTTAGATGGCTAGATGCGCCGGTGGCCCGCCTGGCATAGCGAGGTTATATGAACAGTCCTAATTCACAAGAAACGGCCATGCGCCCCAAAATGACGATTACCGACTTCCTGCGCGCGCGCACCCAATTTTTGATTGACCCCATTGTAAACTTCCTGGCGCGCTACCGCCTCTCGCCCGACCTGCTGACGGTGCTGGGCGTAGTAGGCCATTTTCTGATTGCCTGGCTGATTGCGCAGGGGCAGATGCAGTGGGCGGCCGTTGCCATGCTGCTGATCGCCCCCCTGGACGCGCTTGATGGAGCGCTGGCGCGCAAACTCGGCCGTTTGCAGGGCGGTTTTGGCGCCTTTCTCGACTCTACCCTGGACCGCCTGGCGGAGATTATTCTCTTTGGCGGCTTTATTTTTTACTACGTGCAGATAGACCGGCCCGGCATGTTGGCTGTGGCCTATATTGCCATTACCGGCTCGATTATGGTCAGCTACGCGCGCGCGCGCGCCGAGGCGCTCGGTTTTGATTGCAAGGTGGGCGTGCTGAGTCGCGTCGAGCGCTACGTCGTTATGATGGTGTTCCTGGTCTTCAACCGGCCCGACGTGGTCGTCATCATTCTGGCTATTTTCACCTACGTGACCGTGTTTCAGCGCATGTTCCACGTCTGGCGGCAGGCCCGGCGACAAAGTAAACCCTGATGAGTAAAACGTCTTCTATGTCGACACAGTCGACACAAACGGCGCCCCGGCTGCGCCATATTGCGCCCTACTGGTTTGTAATTGCCGCGCTGCTGCTGGTAATGAGCGGGCTATACGCTTACCACCTGGCGACGGGCATAACGCCTGACCGCGCCGCGCTGCGCATTCCCAGCCTGAACTTTGACATTTACTGGTACGGCATCTGGATTGTGGGCGGCATTGCCCTGGGGTGCGGCGTGGCGGCCTACCTGGCTCGCCTGCGCGGCGTAGCTGTTTTTGAGGCCGCCGTGCCCCTTACCGTGCGGCAAAAATCCCTGGCCGAGCTGGACCTCCCCGACGAGATCGGGCAAATCCTGGCCCGGCGCGGCGTGCGCACGCTGGGCGAGCTGCTGCTGCCCTGGGGTTTCGATCCGCGCGGCCTGGGCTTGAATCAGGACGGCGTCGACGCCGTGCGCGCGCGGCTGCTGGCCCATCCCGACGTTGAGCCGCAGTGGGCGCTCAACGCTTCCTGGCGCGTCTGGAACCCAGAGCACGTCTGGAACGGCATTATCTGGTGCCTGATCCTGGCCGTGATTGGGGCGCGCCTCTATCACGTCCTGACGCCCTCGCCCAGCATGGCGGCTGTAGGCATCAACTCACCGCTGGACTACCTGCGCAATCCGGCCCAGATGTTCAACTTTCGCAGCGGCGGGCTGGGGATTTATGGTGGTCTGGCCGGAGGCGCGTTGGGGTTGTGGCTCTACACGCGCCGGCAGCGTATTTCCATGCTGGCCTGGGCGGACCTGGCGGTGATCGGCCTGGCGCTGGGGCAGTTTGTGGGGCGCTGGGGGAATTTCTTTAATCAGGAGCTATACGGCCGTCCTACCACCGCCTTCTGGGCCATTTTCATCGAGCCTCAGTACCGCCTCTCCGGCTACAGCAACTTCTCCCACTTCCACCCCGCCTTCTTATATGAGTCGCTGTGGAGCCTGCTGGCTTTTCTGACGCTGCACACGCTTTTCATGCGCTTCCGGACGCGCTTGCAAACCGGCGACCTGATGGCCCTTTATTTGATTTTTTACGGCATCGGCCGTTCCCTGCTAGAGCTGGTCCGCCTGGACAGCCGCCTGGTGGCGCTGGGAGAGTTGACGCTGCCCATGGCCGTGGCCACGCTGGTCTCGCTGCTGGTGGCCGTCGTCATGGCGCTCTGGCTGCTGGCGCGCCGTCTGCGTTTGCGTCGGGGTTGAATCACCGATGGAAGGGAACTTCGATGCTTTCACCATTCGCTGTTGTCATCCCCGCGGCGCTTCGTAATAGTCGGCCGCGGCCTGGGCGGTGACGCGGTGCAGGACGTTGGTGAGGTGGTGGGTAACGGCCGTTAAATCTGCCCCCTTCTCGACCGCCAGCGGTGCGCCGATGTGAATGGCAATGCGGCTGAACGGGTAAGGGATGACGTAGCGGTCCCAGCGCGGCATGCGGTAGCCGTGCCGGCAGTAGGCCCCAATCGGTATAATCAGCGCGTTGGCCTTCTGCGCAATAAAAGCAATGCCCGGCTTAATAACGTAAGCCGGTCCCTCCGGCCCGTCGGGCGTAATGTAGGCGTCACGCCCCCCTTTGACCTTGCGCACCAGCTCCGCCAGCCGGCGCGCGGTAGCCATGCCGCCTTCCGCGTGCAGATTCATCGGGTAGGGCTCGGCGCCTAGCTTGCTGGAGAAGATTTCCAGCGCCGCCCCACGCCAGTCGTCGGGCATCAGCAGCACCAGGCGCGCGGTGTCGTAGAAGTTGCTGAAAAAGCCCACCAACATCATCGTCATGCCGTGCCAGGCCGTCAGGATAATTGGGCGCCCGCTGGCCTGCGCCGCCGCCAGATGCTCCATGCCGCACGTTTCGAAACGGCCGCTGCGCCGCGTCATCTGCGCAATCCAATATAGTCCATACCCGTTAAACTTATCCATCCACGTCGCCACGCTGCCTCCTCACTCTCCCCTTCGCCCTCTCGCTCCTCGCCTCACGCCGTCCGCAGCGTCTTATAGCCCGCGCGCGCCAGCGAAACGCCCAGGTAAGCGTTGGTCCATAGGAACCAGGCGTTAAAAAAGTTCGTGATCAGCAGCGAAATGCCAAAGAGCGCCAGCAGCAGCGCGCTGCGCCAGCGTCCGGAAAAGACCCAGAAAAAGGAGGGGAAAGCGATCGTGCTAACCATTAGCGCGCACACAATCAGCGTCAGCGGCAGGCAGGCAATGGGCGGAAAGATGTCGGCCGCCAATACCGCCAGCGCCAGCGTTGCGCCGCCGGTCGAAATCGTCAGCCCGACGGAGTCGCTGCCGCCGCTGGTTTTGGGGGGCAGCAGGTTAAAACGCGCCAGACGGAATGCGCCCGCAAAGGGGAAAAGCACGGCCAGCGGCCAGACCCAGACCATCTCGACCCCGCTGCTGCGCAGGTGGGCGAACAGCACTGTGGCCGGCGCTACCCCCAGGCTGACCATATCCACCAGCGAGTCAAGCTGCAGGCCGAATTCAGAACCGGCGCGCAGCCGGCGCGCCAGCATGCCGTCAAGCAGGTCCAGCACGTAGCTGACCAGGATGAGCATGGCCGCCGGGCGCAAATTGCCCGTGACGGCAAGCAAAATGGCGATCACGCCGCACGCCAGGGAGGCGAAGGTGACGCCGTTGGGGACCAGGTAGCGATATTTGCTATTCATGGCGTAATGTCCTGCAAAGGTGCGCGCTAGGGATGCCTGGGCGGACTGGCCATTTGCGCAATAGGCGTGACGCCGCCCACGATTTTGTCGCCTATCTGTACCAACAGCCCGGCGTCAGGCGGGAGGCAGAGGTCGAGCCGTGAGCCGAAGCGGATCAGTCCGAAGCGCTGGCCGGTGGCCAACTGCTGGCCCGGTTGGGCGTAGTTGACGCAGCGGCGCGCCAGGATGCCGGCGATTTGCTTGATGAGGATACGGCCGTACTCCGTCTCCAGCACCATCGCAATCGACTCATTGACCTGTGAGGCTTCGGGGCGAAAGGCTTGCAGGAAGCGGCCCGGTTGGTGCACGACGGCCGTCACCCGCCCGCCCAGGGGCGCGCGCTGTACGTGCACGTCGGTGATGGAGAGGAAGATACTCAGGCGCACAACTTCGGCGTTCAGGAAGCGCGTTTCGCGCTCGCGCACAATCTCGACCAGTTCACCATCGCCCGGTCCCACCACCAGCCCCGCTGCCGCAGGCGCCGCGCGCTGCGGGTCGCGGAAGAAATAAAGCAGCAGCAGCCAGAGCGCGCCCCACAGCCCGAACAACGCGCTGCTGGCCCGTCCCGGCCGCCATCGCCACAGCCCCGCCGCCGCCGCGAGCACGGTCGTTGCCATGCCTAACGTACCACCGCTTCCCACCGCAAATGGCCAGGCCCGCTCTTTGTTCATCCGCTCCATCTGTGACATGGTTTTACCTCGCAATCATTGTAACATTGCAAGGGGCCTGTTTCAAACGGGGCGGCATAGTTTAATCGTTGCGCAATCACCCTCGCCCCGTTTAGCGCCATTTGGTACACTCAGCGCCATGAGTCAACGCAAATACACCCCCTACGTAGCGGCTCTGGTCGCGCTCGTTTTTGTTGTTGCGGCCGTTGCGCTGGGCTGGCGTTTGGTCAACGGCGACAGCAGCCTGCTGCGCAACGTCAGCATCGGTCACGACCTGATTACGCCCAACGCCGACGGCCAGACGGACGCCACCCCTATTCAATACACCCTTTCGCGCAACGCCAACGTCTCGATCTACTTCGAGAACGCCGCCGGTGAGCGCTTTTACTTCCGGCGCGCGCAGCCGCGCGGCGCCGGCGACTATCGCGTGCTGTTTAGCGGCGTGGTGGACGGCTACCGACTGCCCGGCGAAACGAGTGAAGGCGAAATCCTGGCGCGCCTGCTGCAGGATGGCGGCTACACCTGGACCGTGGAGGCCGCTGATGACGCCGGCGTGACCGAGCGGGCGCAGGGCGCGCTGACGATTGCCGACGCCGACCCGATGCTGCCGGAGATCCGTGGCTTTACCGTCTGGCCGCCGGCGCGCGTTTTTACGCCCAATCGGGACGGCATCGACGACCGTGTACAGCCCCAGTTCTGGTTGGAAAAGGATGTGGCGGAGATTCGCGTTTTCCTGTTGGGCGACGATGGCGCCGAGTATCCCATCACGGCGCTGGAGCGCGACGTGCCCACCGGGACGCGCGGCCAGCACGTGTATGATTATGACGCCGGCATTGACGATGGCGCGACCCCGCCGCCGGACGGCGCCTACCGGTTGGTGGCCATCGCGCGCGACCTGGCAGGCCAGGCGGTGCGCGTAGAGGATGAGCTGACCATTCGCTATGGCGGCGTGCCGCGCGCCGACATCTTTTCGCCGCCGACGGGCCGCACGCTGCGTTTTGAAGCCACGGCCGTTGCCCTCTGTGATACGCTCTGGTTTGAAGTCACCATTCGCAACTACGGCAGTACGCCCATTCGCACTACCGGCCCGGCCCCCGGTATGGTCTACGATTCCAACTGGAACTACAACACGCTCGGCTGGGGGACGGAGTCGGGCGCGTGGCGCGTGGGTATCGGCTTTGAGAACGCCTTGAGCGACTACCCTTTCCGCTGGGCCGTGGGCAATCCTGAGGATCTGGAGTTGATTGACGGCCGTACTTACCTGATGCCCGGCGAACGCGCCGTCGTGCGTGGGGGCATTCGCATTGTGGACGTGCTGGGCAAGCGTAACCCGCAGCCCATGTGGGCCGGGTTAATTCACGAAGACGTGGAGGTGGCCCAGTTCAACAGCCGCGTGGACCCGCACAGCATCTTAATCGATATCCCCGACCCTGATAACCGCCCGGAATGTGAGCCACGCGAAATTCCCGTGCGCGTGGAGGAACTGCAACCTTAAGCAGGTCTAAGTGTCATTGGCCGCGCCTGTCTATAACGATACACTCTTCTCTAAATGTAGGGTGAACTTTCCAGTTTGCCCGCGCAAACAGGAAAGTTTGCGCCACAGATTTTCATTCATGATGGCGTGCGGCAGCGCACGTTGTCTCCTTGGAAAGCGGAACGCAGAGCTACGAAGACGCGGAGTGTAGATGTTGTGGAATAGGGTTTTGCTGGGGATATTGGGCCTGCTGCTGATGACCGCCTGCCAGCCGCAGGTGGTCATGGTAGAGGTGACGCGCCTGGTGGATGGTCAGGGCACGGCCGGCGCCGTTCTATCCACCCCTTCCCCGCCGGCGCAAACCCCACCGGCTGAAGCCCCCGCGGCGGATGCGCCCATTGTGACCCGCCTGGTTGAGGTAGCGGTCACGCGCGTCGTGCCGCAAGAGATCCTGGTAGAGTTGACGCGCGCGCCGCTAGGCTCGGCCGCGCGCCCGGTGCAGCTGCTGTTTGCCCCGACAGTGGAAACGGCCGTGATCAGCCGCCGCGGCGCCATCCTGGTTGAAGCCCTACAAGCCGCTACCGGGCGCACCTTTGTTCTTGGTATAGCCGATAGCGAGCCGGCGCTCGTGGATCTGATGTGCGCGGCGCCTGCCGACACCATTGGCTTTCTTTCGCCGCTGGGCTACGTGCAGGCGCGCGCCCAATGCGGCGTGCAGCCCGGCAGCGTTGGCGTGGGCGGCGATAGCTTCACCTGGCAGGCCGGCATGCTCGTTACGCGGCGCGACAGCGGCTTGAACAGCCTGGAAGATCTGGCGGGCGCCAGTTGGGCCGTCCCGGATGAGCGCAGCATAATCGGTTACCGGGCTTTCCAGGCGCTGCTGGCGGATTCGGGCATCGCGCCCGGCGAAATTGTGTCCGTCACGGGCGAAAGTGCGGCTATGCTGGCCGTGCTGGCGGGTGAGGCGGATTTTGCCACGGCCGCCTACACCCCGCCTATCCTGCCCTTTGATGAGCGCCCATGGGCCTACGGATCAGACAGCCCCGAGGTGTGGCGTCGCCTGGGCATTTCGCCCAGCCGCAGCCCCATCGGCTACGTGCTCGTCAATGGTGAGCCGGAGTTTGGCGGCTACCGCCTGCGCGACGCCCGCGCGCGTATCTTTGACATTGCGCCGGAGATTTACGATCAGACCCAGATCGTGACGCTGAGCGGCCAGGTACCCAACGGCGCGGTTGCCTTTGGCGCCGATTTTCCGCTAGGCCTGGCGCGGGAAGTGCTGGCCGTCCTGGACGAATTTGTAGCCGCGGGGACGTGCGCCGACTCGCTTTGCGCGGCTGACTTTTATGGGTGGACCGGTCTGGCGCCCCTGGCGGACGACGCCTATGACGCCATCCGTTTTATGCAGGCGACGCTTGACCTGGCGCCTGAGCAGCTATGGGAAATGACGCCTTGATTTTTGCAGGCGCTGAGGAGCAAAGTTTTGATTGACGTTGCCGTCATTATCGTGAGTTGGAACGTGCGCGACTATCTCGCCGATTGTCTCAGGGCGGTCTGCACCGACATGTACCAGTCGGGGCTCACGGGCGAGATTTGGGTGGTGGACAATGCTTCCACAGATGGGACCGTTTCCCTGCTGGAGGATTTGTACCCCCAGGTGCACGTCATTGCCAACCGGAATAATCCCGGCTTTGGGGCGGCAAACAATCAAGGAATGCGCGCCGCGCGCGAAAAGAGCGCGCGCTTTTATTTTTTGCTGAACCCCGATACGCTGGTGCGCCCAGGCGCGGTGAAGGCGCTGGTGGACTGCCTGGAGGAGCGGCCTAAGGCCGGTATGGCAGGCGCGCGCCTGGTGTACGGCGACGGCCGTTTGCAGCACAGCGCGTTTGCCTTTCCCGGCCTTCGCCAGCTGCTCTTTGACCTCTTTCCCCTGCCCGCGCGCCTATACGACAGTCGGCTGAACGGCCGTTATCCCCGCCGCTACTATCATCCCAGCCGCGAACCATTTCCGATAGACCACCCGCTGGGCGCCAGCATGCTGGTGCGCGCCGACGTTGCCGCTTCCACCGGCGGCTTTGACGAAGCGTTTCACCTGTACTGCGAGGAGATTGACTGGAGCTGGCGCGTGCGTAAGGCGGGCTGGGAAATTTACGCCGTGCCCGCGGCCGAAATTGTGCACTTTGGCGGTGAAAGCACGCGCCAGGCGCCGGCTGGATCTGTCGTCAACCTCTGGCGCAGCCGCGCGCAGCTTTACCGCAAACATCACAGCCGGCTGCGTCTGGCGCTGGCCCGCCGGCTGGTGACCACGGTCATGCGCAAGCGGGCGGCTAAAGCGCAGCAGCCGGCCTTCAAGCAGGCCTACGCCGAGATTGCGCGCATCTGGCGCGGCGGCGCCTGAACAGACGTTCATGACTACGTTCGCGAGGCGCCCATTGGCGCCTGAAGCTGCCACACCCTATTCCGCGCCGTCCTCGGCGCTGACCCGCACGCCGCGCGCGCCTGAAGTTACGGCCGTGATCCTCACCCTCAACGAAGCCGAAAACATTCGGGCCTGTCTGGCCAGCCTGGCCTGGGCCGACCGCGTGGTGGTCTTTGACAGCTTTAGCAGCGACGCCACCGTGGCCCTGGCGCGCGAACTAGGGGCTGATGTGCTGCAGTCCCGTTTTGAAAATTATGCCCAACAGCGTAACGCCGCCCTGGCGGTCGTGCAAACCGACTGGGTCTTTTTCGTTGACGCCGACGAGCGCGCCACGCCCCAGCTTGGGGAAGAGGTGCGGCGCATAACGGCGGAGCGGCCTGAGATGGGCTGGTACGTCCCGCGCCACAACTACATTTTTGGCAAGCTGACCCGCGGGGCGGGCTGGTATCCAGATTACCAACTGCGCCTCTTCCGGCATGGGCGGGTCCAATACGAGCGCGAGGTGCACGAAACAGCCGTGGTCGACGGCCCCATCGGCTATCTCGCCAATCCGCTCGTGCATTACAATTACCGTGATCCGGCCCACTTCCACGCCAAGCAGCGCGCCTACAGCAGCTACGACGCCTCCATGCTTTTCAAGGAGGGCGTGCGCGCGCGACCCCACAACTTTCTTTTGCAGCCGCTGCGTCACTTCTGGTGGCGTTTCGTGATGTTGGGCGGCTATCGCGATGGCCGGCACGGCCTGCGCCTCAGCCTCTACATGGCCTATTACGAGTGGGTCAAATACCGCAAACTCGCCTGGTTCTGGCGTAAACGGTAAGAGAGGAACGCGGAGATGGCGCAGAAATGGCGCAGAAATGGCGCACAAGTGGCGCACAAGTGGCGCACAAGTGCGTGGAGAATATGGAGGAAAAAAGAGGGAAGAAAGCGTTCATCGGAAAGGCGCAGCGCCGTGGAAAGGAAAAAAACTCCGCGTACCTCTGCGCCTTCTCTGCGAAACTCTGCGTTCCTCTTTGATAAATCATGAACGGGATAGGCGTAAATTGTACGTTTAAGGCGGATGGAACCGTGCAGGTGTGGCGCGTGCAGATGAACGGCCGTTGGCAAGCGGCGGAGCAGGGGCGGCAGTGGCTGGACCAAAACGGCCGTCACGTGCTCATCATGCTCCCCGACGGGCGCGTGCATGAACTGCTGCTCTCGCGCCACAGCATGGCCTGGGAACTGCTGCCGCCGCAAGGCCGCCCGCAGATCGTTTAAGGCTGCGGCAGCCATGTACTTACCACAACCGCCGCGAGGAAACCTTTATGGCTTCTCCATTTCCGGGCATGGATCCCTATCTTGAAGGCGAACTGTGGCAGGAATTCCACGACCGCCTGGCAAACCAGATCAGCGCGCAGTTGATGCCGCTGTTGGCGCCCAAATACGTTGCGCTGCTGGCCAAGCGCTACGTTGTCGATCGACCCGCCGTCAGCCTGCTGGATTTGCCCGCCGACCAGCGCGTCATTTATCCTGACGTCAACATCGCTGAATCGCCGGCCCGGTTAGGCGAGCTACAAGCCGTTTACGGTACCGGAATTACCGCGCCGGCGGTTGAACTGATTAGTCCCCTGGAAGAGTCGGTACCCATTCTCAGCGTGGAAATCCGCGACGTGGCGCAGCGACGCCTGGTAACCGTGATCGAAATCCTGTCGCCGGTCAACAAGCGCGGCGACGGCGCCCGTGAATACCTGGAGCGGCGCGCAGAACTGCTGCGCACGCAGACCCATATTTTGGAGATTGACCTGATTCGGCGCGGGAACCGCATTCCGCTGGCCGGTAACTTGCCGCCGGCGCCCTATTACGTCTTTTTGAGCCGTTTTGAGCGACGCCCGTATACGGCCGTCTGGCCGGTGCAGTTGCGTGACGCGCTGCCTACGCTGCCCGTTCCGCTGTTGCCGCCGGATGCGGACGTAACGCTGGTGTTGCAGCGGGCCGTGGAAGCCTGCTTTACGCTGGTGGGGTATGAGCGGCTGCTGGATTACGCGGCGCCGCCCCCGCCGCCCGCGCTGGCCCCAGAGGATGTGGCCTGGCTGGACGCGCGGCTGCGCGCGGCCGGCTTCAGGCCAGCGCCGGGATAATAACCCGGAAGATCGCAAACAAATTGAGCGCAATCAGCGCCGCCGCCAGGCTAACGGGCAGCAGGTAGGCCGTTTTGGGCGAACGGTCAAGCAACGGCCGTATCCACGCCTCCAGCCCCAACGCCACACCCACCCCAATCGGAATCAGCGCCGGGAAAAGGTAGCGCCCCTGGTGCTGCACAAAGGTCAGATTGTAGCCGGCGTGTACGCTCAGCGTGAGCAGGAAGAGCGCCAGCAAGATCAGGAGTTGGCGCGGGGCCAGCCGTGGTTCAGTCCGGCGCCGGGCCGCGCGCAGCAGCAGCCCCGCTACGACAACCGCGCTGAAAAGCCACAGCAGCGGATAGAGCCAGGCCGGATGGGTCATGGGGACCGTCATCCAGCCGAACTGGCCCCAAAAGCTGTTAAACGTGGTTTGCACAAAGCGCTGCAGCGCGCCGCCCAGCCCGTACAGCGCTACCCATTCGACCGTGCGCGGCTGGCCGACCACCACCGCGTCGTGCGCGGCCTTGCCGAGCAGATCCAGCCCGCCGTAGACGACCAGGTTACGCCCCCACCAGAGGCCGCCCAGCAGCGCGGCGGGCGTAAAAACGCGCAGCCCGGCCGGCAGCAGCGCGCGCCAGTCTCCCCAGAAGCGCAGCAGAAGCGCCAGCCCTACCACGGCCGTTAACGGATAGACCGTGCCCTTGGTCAGCAAGCCCAGCCCCAGCAATATGCCGATCAGCGCCAGCCGGCGCGGGCGCGCCGGGGCCGGCGGCGTTTGGTTGAGTTCGATCAGGTTAAACAGGACGGCGGCAATGAGCAACTCGGCCAGGGCGTCGTTGTTGACGGAGGCCAGGATGGCCAGGTGCTGCGGGAGGAAGGCGACGAAGACGGCCGTGGTCAGCGCCAGCCAGGGTTGGGCAGGCGCCAGGCGCAGCATGGTCACGTAGGCCAGCGCCACGACGCCCGCCCCCAGCAGCAGCGAAAACAGGCGCATCGCCAGCAAAGAGCCGTCCGTGAGCCGGAAAACGGCCGTTTGCAGCAGGTAATACAGCGGCGGCTGCCAATCTTCGTACTCAATCGGCGTCAGGTCGTAGTGGGGTGCAAACCCGGCTTCAAACACCACTTCCGTCAGGTAGGCCTGGTCGTAATCGCCTGCTTCCATCACCGGCAGGGCGCCCGCCGCAAGCTGGCGCACGTAATTGTAATGCGCCGGTTCGTCGGGAGCCTGCCAGTCCGGCGTGTAGAGCGCGAAAAGCGCGCCTAGCAGCAAGTAAAGCAAGAGGATGGTCAGGAGAGGCGCCTGTTTATGCATGCGCAAATCATAACCCAAATCGGCGCGCTGGCCAGCAACGAAGGGGGAACACAAAGCACACGGAGGGGGCGCGGAGATTCACAGAGAGGATTTAAGAATCTCTTTGTCCCCAGCTCAAAATGTCCCCAACGCAAAATCCTGCGGATCTTGGTCGTTACGGGTAGGGATCCGCGTCGCCGGTGGTGAATTGCCAGGTGTAGTTGAAGCGCGCGCCGTTGTAGCTGCCTGTGACGTTGACGATGATGGTGGTGTTGGAGGGCAGGGGCTCCGCGGGCAAAATCTGAATGCCTTTGTGGCCCACCGGCAGGTTGGCGTTGGCGGTGTGGGGAAGGGAACGGCCGTCGACGGTCGCCAGGCTGGTTGCGGTGAGGCGCGGCGTGGGCCCAAAGTAAGCCCAACTGAGGGTGATGGGATAGCGCGTGTCGGGAACGGCCGTTTGCCCCGCAGCCGGGTAGCGCAGCGGCCAGCCTCCATAACTTGCGTCGGCGTCAAAATTGGCCCAAGACAAAATGTCCAGCGCTGCGCCGGCCTGGTTGTTTTCGGTCATGTAAAAACCGTAACCAAAGCGGGGAGTTGTGGGATAGAGGAGCCACAGTCGGTGCCCAACCGACTCCATCCAGCCCTCAATCGAATCGGACGGGGTCCAGATGGGGATGAAATATTCTCCGCCCAGCCAGGCATTGCCGCGCGCGGCGCAGGCCTGCCCATTTGGCGACGCATAAGGCAAGTTTGGGTTTTGGTCATGGGTCAGGTGGCCGTTAATGGCCATGTAGCGCGCGTGCTCAAAGCAGTTGCGGTTAAGGCTATCGTCGTTTTGGACGGGAGGGACTCCGGCGCGCGTGCGGTAGGCGTTCACTTCCGCCAGCCAATCGGTGCGCAGGGGGGTAGACTCGGTAGCTGAATATTGACTGACAGCCGGTAGAAAAACCTGCTGCGTTTCTGCATTGGTTGGATTGGATTGTGCGCTGCTTTGCGCAACAAAGGTCGCAGCCAGTAATACAATGACGACGCCTAGCGTCCATAGCGCGCGACCATACCTTTTCCTGGATCGCATAAGAAGCTTCCTCGATTGAAAGGTTGATCTATTTTGCTGAACGTGTTACGTTGACGGCGTTGATCTGGCTGGTAACTTCGGAGACAGATGAAATAACACGTAGTTTCTCGCTCTTCCGCTTTAGCTACCCTGCGTGAATGCTGACGTGACGTTTTGGTAGCTTCGCTTGCTGGGGCGGAATATTGCCCCATAATTGTGAAATTTGCAACTAATTTAGGACGTATCTCCTACCGGGCGTTGCGATCTTCTCACCTTGTTTTCACGAATGGCTCATCTTTTGACGCCGGCAGCCGGCCGTGCGGCAGACCGTGGCGCGCTCAGACAACGGCCGTTGACCCGCCCCGCCGATCATCCCCAGCCGCCACAAGACGGCCGTCGGCCGTGCGCGAGACGCTGTGCGCGCCGCCGAAATAGATGCTGCGCTTCGTCCAGCGGTTCACGCGGTAGCCCCGCGCCTCCAGCGCGTCCACGGCCGCCGGGTCGTAGCCGGCTTCACATTGCAGCACGCCCTCTTCCAGGTGCACGCGCGCCCTGTTCACGGCCTCGTGCAGCGACATGCGGAAGTCGAGCAGGTTGCTGAGCGCCTGCAAAATGGCGCTGCGAATGCGGATGCTGCCGCCGCTGCCGACCACCAGGCGCGGCCGCTCCCCTTGCAGCACGATGACGGGCGTCATCATCGTGGGAATGCGCTGGCCGGGCGGGCGCGTGTGGAAGCCCGCCGGGTGTAGGTCGGCTTCCCCCATGATGTTGTTGGGGATGAAGCCGGTTCCGGGCACGACGTAGCCGGCCGACTCGCCCGCGGTGGTCGTCAGGCCGACCGTCAGGCCGTCGCCGTCGATGACGCTGAGGTGGCTGGTATTGCCGCCGCCGGGATCTTCCGCCGGCGCCGGGGAGGCGCCGCGGCTGTGCAGCGCGTCGCGCACCTCCGCCGCGTAGCGCTGCACGAAACTGTCGGCCAGAAAACGGTCGAGCGCTTCGGCGACGGGCAGGCTGTCCGCAAGCTGGTCCCAGGTGGGGCGCGCGCGCGCCGTGGCGGCCATTAGCTCATACAGCAGTTGCAGGTGGTCGGCTCCGCCGTGCGGCAGGCGCGCCGCGTCAAAGCGGCTCAGCAGCTTGAGCGTGAAGGCGGTCAGCACGCCGCCGCTGGAGCTGGGCGGCGGGAGCAAAATGGTGTAATCGCGGTAGCGCAGCCGGATGGGGTCCGGGCGGTGCACGGCGTACTGTTCCAGGTCGACGGCCGTCAGTAATCCCCCGTTAGCGGCCTGGTCAGCGAGCAGCGCCTGGGCCAGGGGGCCGCTGCGCGCCAGTTCGGGGCCGGTTTCCGCCAGCGCTTCCAGCGTCGCGGCCAGGTCAGGGATGAAAAGGCGCTCACCGGGCTGAATGATACGGCCGTTCGGCGCAAAAATCGCGCGCATGCCGGCCGTATGCGTGTACAGGGGCGAGAGCAGGTCGCAGGTGTCGGCCTGGAAGGCGGCCAGCGGATGGCCCCCGTGCGCCAGGCGGATAGCCGGCTGGAGGAGCGTCGCCAGCGGCAGGCGCCCGAACTCCGCGGCCATGCGGCATAGGCCGGGAATGTTGCCGGGCGTCGCTACAGAGGCGCGCCCCAGGTGAAAGTTTTGGGTTGTGGCGCCAAAGTCGATCGTGACTTCGGCAAAATCCAGCGCCTCGGCGGGCAGCGTGCGTTCCAGACCGGGGGTGTTGCTGAAGAAATCGTAGACGACGGAACGACCGTGGCGCGGATCGTAGAGTTGCGCGATGCCGCTGCCGCCCCAGTGCACGACGCCCACTTCGGCGATAAAGGAGGCAAACGCGGCCGCGACGGCGGCGTCGACGGCGTTGCCTCCCTGGGCCAGCATGGCGGCTCCGGCGGCGGCCGTTGCGGGATCCCCCGCGGCAATTACGCCGGGCATGATCTCTCCATCGATTTGCATACAAAATGGGTTTGGCGCGTGCGCATCTTTTCCTCTACGTGAGCGTTCCGCTAATATAGGGCGCGCCTGCTCCCGGCGCACATGGCAGGAAGTTTACCTGAGTTGCGCGCGCCCGGCTAGCCAGATGGGACCAACGTACCGATCTACAGCTTTTCTAGCGCGAAGAGTTCATTGAGCCCTTCCCAGTAATAGACCGCATAGACGGCGCCGTCTTCCAATTCGGAGAAAGCCGCATCGGGCAGCGTGAAAATCTTGCCCTGAATGTGCATTTCGGTCGCCACGTAGTTGCTGCTGGAACTGGTTCCCGTGTTAGGGTCATGGGTACTGCGGCTGCGCTGCACGCGCGCAATGCGGGCCGGCCCTTGCACGGTCCCCACGGTAATCGGGCGCATCCTTTTGAGACCCAGATAGACGAGCGGTAGGCCAAGCAGCGCCAAGACGCCGGCGCCAATCAGATCGCCGATCCAATTCGGGTCGTTTGCCGTGTACAGCGCATAGGCCTGCCGGCCGAAGACGCCGCCGCCCACGGCGGTCAACAGCAACCCGACGCTAAAGAGCACGCCCTTTAGCCGGCGTCGTTTTGCCGTCAGGCGAGTTTGCTGTTCCGGGGACAGGGTTCCCCCACGATTGTAAGAGAGGTCAACGGCCGTGAAGTTAAGGAGTTGCATCAAGCGGGTGTTCATAGTCATCTTATACTTGCACGACGTCGCGCCGCAAGAGCCAGGCCAGCGGCAGCGCGGCGACGCAGATGATGAGCGCAATCCAGGCCATTTCGGTGGTGACCTGGGTGACGGCTTGCACGGCCGCCTGGGCCATACGGCCAAAATCGGTCACCGTGACGCCATCCAGCAGCTGGCGGCTGATGGCGGTAGTGCGCTGCAGGCCGTAGCTGGTGAGCGCGCTGACGCACAGGCTCATCCCGATCAGGCGCAGGATAATCACCACCGCGGCGGCGATGCCCCGTTCTGACTCGCGCACGCCGTTGATGACGGCCGTGCCGATCGGCGCAATCGTCAATCCCAGCCCAATGCCGGCGCCGATCAAGCCGATGACCATGCGCAAAATTTGGGCGTTGATTTCAGCCGAACGCGCGCCGCCCACAAAGGCTACCGCCTGCGCCGCCATCTCCGGCTGCCAGCGCGTCATCAGGCCGAAGCCCGCCGCGGCAATCAACATGCCGAGCAGCGCCGTGCGCCGGTAGCCCAGGCGCGGCGTCAGCCAGCCGCCGGGCAGGGCCGCCAGCGCCAGCGGCAGCGTAAACGTCGAAAGCAGGTAGCCGCTCACCAGCGCCCCCTGGCCGCTGCTGCCCTGCCCGGCGATGTTGATGAAGAGCGGCACGCTGACCAGGCCGACCATCAGGCAGAAGCCGACGAGCAGGTTCATGGCGCTGGCGGCCGAAACGTTGCGGTTGGTAAAGATGCTGAGGTCGAGCAGAGGATGGGCCGCGCGCCGTTGGTGGAGCAAAAAGAGCGCCAGCAAGAGCGCGCCCAGCAGCAGGGGCAGTGGTGCGAAACCGGGCTGCGCCGTGCTCTCAACGCCGGCGGGCGACGTTTCCGCGGCGCCCAACCCCAGGTTGAGGCAGACCAGCGCCCCGGCGATCAGCGCCGCCCCCAGCCAATCGATACGCGTTTGCTCGCTGGCGTCCGCGTGGCCGCGAAAGACCCAGACCGTCAGCCCGAAGAGCGCGGCCACTACCGGCAGGTTGATCCAGAAGAGGAACGGCCAGGCCACAAACTGGATCATGACGCCGCCGTAGAGGTGCCCCAGCACCCAGCCGGCCGTGTCCACCGCGCCGATGACGCCCAGGGGCAGGGCGCGCTGCTGGGGTGGATAAAGGTCGGCGACCAGCGCCATGCTCACCGGCACCATCGCGCCCGCGCCGAACGCCTGCACCACGCGCCCGAAGATCAGAGCGTTGAGCGCCATCAAGCTGCGGTCCGGGAAGCGGTCGCCGAGCAGCCGCGCGCTGCGGTAGGCAAGCTCGGCCGGCCAATCGGGCGAGGCGGCTACCAGCCAGGAGCCGACGAAGAAGATGGCCAGGCAGATGAGGTAAACGCGCCGGCGTCCCCACAGGTCGGAGACGCGGCCCATGAAGGTCATGCTGACGGCATAGGCCAGCAGATAACCGCTCACGACCCAGGCCGCGTGGTCCAGGCCGCTCTGCAGGGGGATGTTAAGCTGAACGATGACGTCCGGCAAAACGGCCGAAATAATCGTGAGATCAAGCGCGCCGATAAAGACCGGCAGGCAGACAATGGCCAGGATGACGCCACGGCGATGCATAGCGGGCTCGTGGGTGGAAAAGCGGCCGCGCTCTGGCCGCGATCCCTCTTGCTGTCAGGGAGCGACGATGGTCACCGGCGCGTTAAAGTCGAACAGGTCGATCAGCCAGCCGCTGCCGTCCGGTTCGGTGATGTGGATGCGCACCGGGTTGGCGGTCGCCTGCTCCAGCCAGACGTCAACCGTGTAGAGCGTGCCGGCGCCGAGCGCCCCGGCGGTCAGCGCGGCCAGTTCGCCGCCGTCGGCCTGGCCGCGCAGGTGATCGACGGTGACCCCATCCACCGTTTCGACGCCGACGAAGGCCAGGTTTTGCATCCCCTGCCGCAGCACGGCCGGGATGCCCTCACTGCCGAAGATCGCCGGCCCATCCAAGCCCAGGTTGGCGGGGGCCGGCGCAAACTGGCCGGTGAGCGGGTTGGAGAGGAAGGCGCCTTCCGGTACCCAGCGCGCCTCGACCTCCAGCACCGCGCCGAAGGCGGACGCCTTAACTTTGGCCGCGACGCGGTCAGGCGCCTGGTATTGGCCGGCGGCCTCGCTAAAGGTGAGGTTAGTGGCCTGGTCGAGTACGGCCGGCGCGCCCTCGCGCGCCAGCCGGAATTGGGCGCTTTGCAGCGCCAGCACGGCGTCGGCCGCGCGGTCCAGTATTTGTTGAGGGGTTGGGGTCGGGGTGGGTTCAGGCGTTGGCGCAGGCGCGCTGCAGGCCGCCAGCAGGCCAACAAGACAAGCAAATAGCCAGAAGAAGCGTTTCATGAGTCACCTCGCTTAATGGACGCAGCGCTTTAATTGCCGTGTGGACGGCGAGAAGGATTATATGCCCAGCCAGCAGGCTACGCAACGGGTTGTTTCTCCAGGCGCCTGAGAGGCGAGAATATCTACTGAGTCTTGACAAGAGATGATTGCAGCGATTATGATGCAGCTTATGGACATTTTGCGTGAAAATTTACCCCTTTTGCTCCCTTTGTTTGCGCTGCAGGTACTCCTGCTGGCAGCGGCGCTGTGGGATTTGACGCAACGGCCGTCGACGCGCGGTCCCCGGTGGATGTGGGTCCTTATTATTCTGTTCGTCAACATTCTTGGCCCCATTGCCTACTTTGTAATCGGCCGCGAGGATAGCTGAGATGGCCCTGGCGGAAGCGGCCATTCGCTGCGCGGGGCTGAGCCGGCGCTACGGCGCCGTAGAGGCGCTCAAGCCGCTTGATTTGGAGGTGCCGGCCGGCGCCATTTTCGGCTTCCTGGGCCGCAACGGCGCGGGCAAGACGACCACCATCCGCCTGCTGACCGGCCTGGCGCGGCCAACGACCGGCCGCGCGTGGGTGGCGGGCGTTGAAACGACCAACGGCGACGGCCGTGCGCGCGCGGCGTTCGGCTACCTGCCCCAGGATCCGGCCTTCTACGGCTGGATGACGCCTACGGAATACCTGGATTACGTGGCGCGTCTCTTTCGGATGGACGCGGCGGCGCGCCGGCGACGCATTGCCGAACTGCTGGCGCTGGTTGACCTGGAGCCGGCGGCCAAACGGGCCATCGGCGGTTTTTCGGGCGGCATGGTGCAGCGCCTGGGCATTGCGCAGGCGCTGATTCACGAGCCGCCGGTGCTCTTGCTGGATGAGCCCACCAGCTCGCTCGACCCCGCGGGACGCTATGAGGTGCTGGCGTTGATTGAAAGTTTGCGCGAGCGCGTCACGGTTTTCTTTTCCAGCCACATCCTGGCGGATGTGGAGCGGGTGTGCGATACGGTTGGCATCATCCACGCGGGCGAGCTGCTGCTGGTGGCGGGACGCGACGCGCTGCTGGCGCAGTACGCGACAAACGTGATTGCGCTGGAGGTGGATCGCGATTGCGCGCCGTTGCTGGACGGCTTTGTGGCCTGGGTGGAGGGACAGCCCTGGGTAACGGCCGTAACGCGGGAAGGGTCGCGCCTGCGGGTGGGGGTGACGGACGTGGACGCCGGCAAGCGGGCGCTGCTGCCGCAGGCGGTGGCGCAGGGGCTGATGCTGAACCGGTATGAGTGGGTACGGCCGTCGCTCGAAGATATTTTCCTGAAGTTGAGCAGCCAATGATCCTGTGGGCATACGTCAGTTCAATTGTCTTGATGATCGTCCTGCCGCTGGCGGCGGCGATCGGCTTCCGGCGGCGCTACGGCGCGCCATTGTGGCTGTTTTGCGTCGGCATGGCGACCTTCGGCGCTTCGCAGCTTTACCATCTGCCGCTCAACGACTGGCTGGGCGAGTTGGGCCTCATTGGGCCGCTGGAACCGGATGCGCCCAACCTGCTGCGCACGGCCGTGGTGGTGGGCTTTTCGGCGGCCATCTGCGAGACGCTGGCGCGCGTCGTCGCCTTTGCGCTGCTCTTCCGGCGGCGGCTGGCCGAACGTTGGGCCGATGGCGTGATGGTAGGGCTGGGCCACGGCGGCTTCGAGGCGTTGGGCTTCGTGGCGGTCCTGTTTGCGATGCAGGTGACGTCGCTGTGGGCGCTGCGCGGCGTTGACCTGGCGACGCTGGGCATCCCGGAGGCGCACATGGCGCTGGTCGCGCGCCAGGTAGCCGCTTTTGACCAGGGGCTGTGGCCGGCTTTTGCGCCGTTGGTGGAGCGCGCGCTGGCGCTGCTGATCCACGTGGTTCTCTCGCTGCTGGTCTGGCGCGCAT
>Ga0114946_10000085_pt1 | contig 48240 bp, 37 predicted proteins | sample WalLakDeSediment_FD_88676 | JGI IMG/M metagenome (GOLD analysis project Ga0114946, IMG submission 88676) | Lake sediment microbial communities from Walker lake, Nevada to study Microbial Dark Matter (Phase II) - Walker Lake 11/02/13 Deep Sediment | ecosystem: Environmental > Aquatic >... | reverse complement strand
CGCTGTGTTCGTGACCTCCGCTGTGTTCGTGACCTCCGCTGTGTTCGTGACCTCCGCTGTGTTCGTGACCTCCGCTGTGTTCGTGACCTCCGCTGTGTTCGTGACCTCCGCTGTGTTCGTGACTTCCAAAGTGCTCTTGTGTGTGCCGTACATGTTCGCCGAGATCCGAATGCGCATCTGTTAAATGCACGTCAACCTTCACGGCGGAAATCATGTTGCGTTCAAGCATTCTCATCTTGATTTCGTAACCGCCGAGAGGAAGTTTTTTCAATTCGTCCCGAAGCGCATCGAATGACACTCCGGCACTGATGCACGCGCCCAGCGTCATGTCACCGCTGATACCCGAAAGAATATCGAAGTATGCGATCCTCACAATGCTCCACTTCTGTATTGGTTGATCTGGTCACGCAAGTTCACTGCGGCAATTCGTGCTCGTTCAGCGAAATCCGCACCATCGCCCGCAAAAATTATTCCTCTGCTCGAATTGAACACCGCACGGAATCCATTACCGTTCACGCCTGCCTTGACGGATTGTTCTACATCACCCCCTTGTGCTCCCAATCCAGGTATCAGCAGAGGGATATCCCCTACCATGCTTCGTATCTCGGCAAGCTCGGATGAATGCGTCGCGCCGACGACAAAACCAAGATTGCCGGTGCAATTCCATCGCATAGCAGTACGCACGACATGCTTGTATAACGGATCTCCATGCACGTTCAAATACTGAAAATCCCGCGACCCTTTGTTGGATGTAAGTGCCAACATAAAGACCCCTTTATCCTCGAAACGCAGGAAAGGCTCGACCGAGTCGAAACCCATGTATGGAGCAACGGTCACAGCGTCGAAACAGAGTTCATCGAAAAGTGCGCTCGCATACATGGACGAGGTGTTGCCAATGTCACCACGTTTTGCGTCACCGATAGTGACGACACCGGGAGGGATGGCATCGAGCGTTCGCCGAAGCACCTCCCAGCCCGAACCGCCGAGGGCCTCGTAAAAAGCGAGATTCAGTTTGTAACTCTGTGCGATATCACATGTCGCCTCGATGATTGCCAGATTGAACGATATGACCGCGTCACAGTCGCGTTGGAAATGCTCGGGCAATTTGCTAACGGCGGTATCGAGTCCGACGCAAAGCAAACTGTTGTTTTTCGTGCTGATCGAGTCTAATTTTTCCAGGAAATTCATGTTGGTTTGCATGTGATGTACACAAACATGTAAAATGTAAACATAGATGCCAACGAGCACAAAGGCAATGCAGTTCGTCATTTGAATTATCATCGCATAAGCAATCACCCAATCTTCCCCCGCGATACACGCGCATGCTCAAGCTGTTCGCGGGTCATCACGATACGCTTGGAACAGTAAAACACCATGAACAACGCGACACCAGTCAAAATCCGTCTAACGGACCAGAAGCAACTCGTCGTCACTTGGAGTGATGGAACTCTATGCAGCTACGGTATGGCGTTGTTGCGTAAAAAATGTCCGTGCGCCGTGTGTCAGGCTGAAATTTCATCCAAGGGACCGTTCTATATCCCCTTGTATGCCGGGGATGCGCTTACACTGACGAAGGTCGAGCAACTGGGTCATTACGCGCTGCAGTTGTTCTGGAAGGATGGACATCATACCGGAATTTATGATTACGAGTATTTACGGCGACTTTGTCCCGAAGTACCTGCGGAGAACGACAGCGAGCAGTGATGAACAGTAACGCAACGCCATGCGATACGGAAAGCGTATCGCCGGATCTCCGATTTTTCGATCGAATCGTGCGATCGTCCCTGGTGGACGATTTGTTGGCTTCTCTGCCGGATTCAGGGAACTGTATGGAAATCCGCGGCGCCAACGCTTCATCGAAAGGACTGTTACTGGCCGCGATGTTCAAACGGCTTGACAGGCAGTTCATCGTGATAACAGCGGATTCGCGAAGCGGACTAGCGATGTGGAACGACATGAGTGTCGTTCTCGACGACGAGAATACACTGTACATCGGTGAGCGTGTCACTACTCAGAAATCCCTGTACGACGATGCGGACGGTGTCGCCGAAAACGTCCATGCACTTCGATACTTGACCGAAAGACCACGACGTGCGCTCATCTGCGACATAGATACGGTGCTGACAAAATTCCCAGCCGTACAGTCGATACGAGAACAAACTCTGCATCTGACTCCGGGAACGGACTTGCAGCGAGAAGCACTGATACGAAAGCTTGCATTCGGGGGATTCGAGCGTGTGGACTTCGTCGCAGCGACAGGGGAATACGCTGTGCGAGGCGGCATTGTAGATGTGTTCCCAGTGGGATTCGGAAATCCATTGCGCATCGAGTTTTTCGGTGACATCATCGAAAGCATACGAGAATTCGATCGCATGAATCAGCGATCCATCCGCGCGCTCAGCGAAACGAGCTTTGTCGCATCGCTGTTTTTGGATGAAGATGCTAGCACGCACAATCGTATGCACGCGTTTTTCGCACCCGATGCCGTTCTTGTGTTCGATGGAATTGAAATGATCATGCAACGATGCCTCGATGAATGTGAACATACCATCAAGGAACTTCGCGAAAAACATTCCACGATTATTATCGCAGCGGTTGAACAACAGTGTACGTCGCGTGTGGATGTGAAAGCGGAGTCGCAACCCTCGATGAACGGCTCTGTCGTGCAGTTTGTCGATACGCTGCGCAATTTACGGGATCGAGGCATCGAGTGCATCCTGCTCGCCGACTCGAAAGCACAGGCTGATCGGCTCGAAGACTTGCTGCATGGCGTCGCTGACGATGATTACCCAGCGAGTGCGATCGGAGGTATTTGCTGTTGTCCGCTCGCTGAGGGATTCATACTCCCCTCTCTGCAATTGGCCTTGTTGACCGAGCATCAGATTTTCAATAGACGGCCCGCCCAAAAACGGGCTTCGACCAGCACACGAGGTCTTTCGCTTCGCGAGATGAAACAGCTTCGCGTTGGGGACTATGTCGTACACTCCGACAAGGGAATCGGGCGTTTCACAGGCTTCGAAACCATCAGTGTCAACGGTGGCATACAGGAAACAGCACGACTCGTGTACACCGACGATGACTTACTGTTCGTCAACCTCAACTACATCAGCAAACTTCAGAAATACAGTTCGGAGGAAGGGCGTATACCGACGCTCTCGAAATTGGGGAGCGCCGCGTGGGACAGGATGAAAGAAAAAACAAAACGGCGGTTGAAAGATATTGCACGCGATTTGATACGCCTGTACGCGCACAGGAAATTGTCGAGCGGCTTCGCGTTCGCTCCGGACGGACAATGGCAGAAGGAATTGGAAGCTTCCTTCATGTACGAGGATACTCCGGATCAAGCGAAGGCAACGGACGATGTCAAGCGTGATATGGAAGAATCAACTCCTATGGATAGGCTTGTCTGCGGAGACGTCGGGTACGGCAAGACCGAAGTGGCTGTGCGTGCTGCGTTCAAAGCCGTCGTTGACGGGAAGCAGACGGCCGTGCTCGTTCCGACGACCATCCTGGCGATGCAGCATTACAACACGTTTCGGGATAGACTCTCGAGATATGCTGTACGCGTGGAATCGCTTTCAAGATTCAAATCCCGCAAGGAGCAACAACTGCTCATCGAAAAACTCAAATCGGGTGCGATCGACATCATCATCGGTACACATCGTCTGCTGAGTAACGATACGGGCTTTAAGAATCTCGGTTTGCTCATTATCGACGAAGAACACCGTTTCGGCGTGGCAGCGAAAGAAAAACTTCGCGAACTGCGCAAGAATGTCGACACTTTGACCATGACTGCAACACCGATTCCGCGGACATTGAATTTTTCACTGCTGGGTGCACGGGATCTTTCCGTCATGGAGACGCCACCGAAAAATCGCCTGCCGATTATCACGCACATTCTACCATTTGATCGAGACGTCATCGTTGAAGGCGTGCAACGTGAGATGCAGCGCGGTGGCCAGACATTTTTCGTCAATGACAAAGTGATCGATCTCGAGCATTTGGTGGACATGTTGCGGAGTTACTTGCCGGGTGTACGGATAGGAATTGCGCACGGTCGCATGAGACCGACCGAGTTGGAAAGGGAAATGCTCCGCTTCATTGAAAAAAAATATGACGTGCTCGTAGCAACGAAAATCATTGAAAGTGGTCTCGACATTCCCAACGCAAACACGATTTTCATTAACAAAGCGCACAACTTCGGCCTCGCGGAATTGTATCAATTGCGTGGTCGCGTGGGTCGTTCCAATATTCAGGCATACGCGTACATGCTCATCCCTCCCAAGGCCAAATTCACTCGCGAAGCCCTGAAACGCCTGCAAGCCATCGAAGAATTCTCCGAATTGGGAACGGGATTCCACTTGGCCTTGCGCGATTTGGAAATCAGGGGTGCGGGTAATCTGCTCGGTGCGGAACAGAGTGGCTTCATCGCCGAGATCGGTTTCGATCTGTACATGTCAACGCTGGAGGAGGCCGTACGAGAGTTGAAGCACGAGGAATTCTCCGAATTGTTCCCCGACGTGGGCAACGATACCCGACCTCGCAGCGATGTGCTCGTGGAACTGGGCTTGGATTCCTACCTGCCTCATGACTATGTCAACAATGCGACGGAACGCTTCGACATTTACAAGCGCATGTATAACTGCGATGACGATGAACATATCGACGAGATGGAAAGAGAATTGCAGGATCGTTTCGGACCCTTACCCACTGAAGCACAGAATCTCATGTTCAGCATACGCGTACGATTGGTGGCCTCACGCATCCGTTTCAGTCGAGTCACGCTCGAAAACAAGCGCCTTGACCTTGCATTCCCTCCCGAGGACGATACAATCTTTTACGAGAAACATTTCCAATCCCTGATGCAGTGGGTTGTCCGAAATGCGAATAGGGCAAAACTCGATCAGAGTCATCGCCAAGTCCGCCTCATTCTTGCACCGATACATTCACCCGAAGATGCACGAGCGATTCTCGAAGAAATGCGCGAGCTTCTGACCGTCACGGAGGGCACAGTGCATGCCTGAAACACCGCAGGAAATACTCAAGCAACGCCGTGCGGCATTCTTCATCCTTGCCGCAATGGTGCTCGCATTGATCCATTTCACAATGCGCATCGATTGGAGAGGAGATACGGCAGTAATACCGAAAGCCGAATACATCGAACAAGGTGCTCGAAAAGCGCATCGCCTCTGTTTGCTACTTCCAGTGGACAACACACTCGATATGCACGCCTTGGCAGCATCCTTCTCCGACGTGGGGATCACATGGGTCATGCTTCGTTTACCGATGTGGACTCCGACGAATCGTCGTGTTGAATACAGCAGGATGGAACTGCATCGAATGACGGACAGTATTCGCGTGCTACGCAGCTTGGGTTTTCGAATAATCCTGGCACCGGTGTATTGGGATGGGCATCGATTCAGTCCGATTCCAACAACACCCCCTTCCGCATCGATGTATCGTGCTTACAGCGATCTTGTCGCGAGTCTCGCAATGTTCGCCGCCGAATCGGCTTGCGATGCTCTGCTGCTGGATGGTATGTTCGGTGCTCCCGCTGTTTCCGTTTTGCAGTGGCTGGATTTGCTCGCATTGATTCGAGAACACTACCATGGCCTTATCGAAGTTCGTATGGATACTGGTCTGACGCCATCCATGTATCTCTCACATATCGACGGTGCCTATTTCGAGTCGGATTCTTTGATCCAAGCACATGTAGCTCAGGATTTCTCCAATGGCGTCGCTCCTACCCCCCTCTATCTCATGACCCCGGATCCGGACCATTACAATACCGGTACCGCACCTTGGATGCCAAAGCTACATGTGCGCTTTCCCGAGACGAACACGATGAATCTCGTACGAACGGCAAAAGCCATTCCTTCTGTACACGGCATAGTGTTGGCTGGCACAGCAAGCATTCGTGAGATCATGGAGCGTGAAACTGCCGATGGAGTGCGCAATTCTCTACGCAATTTGCGAAAGGAGTGGCTGTCGCTTGATTTGCGGTCTGATCGGCCCAGTTTGAAGTCCGTTGATTAGCTTATCGCCATCAAAGTACAGTCCACACTCCGCACTTCCGTTGCATCCCTGACAAGAAAAAATAGTACAGCCCTCGTCGGGTGGAAGTCCTTCAAGGGCTGAAGTAGGATACTATGCTCTTAAGTATACGGAAGCACATACAAATTGTTACGCTCGCGACGGGGTGAAAATCGTTGCCTTGAAATTGTGCGGAAAGAAAGGAAAGCACAATGGGATTTGGCGGATTGACGGAGTAGTTCGATACTTCCCACTACGAACGCGGACTGACTTCCGGGGTCCATCGTTTCTCGATACACAAGGATGCCCTTTGAGCGTGAAAAGTGCACTTGATGTAACATGCCTCGCCCGTTGCATTGACTTTGTGTAGTTTTTTTGAGAACATTACATTAGTGCAACGAGTATCGGATTTCTCATCAATGAGTAACCGGAATCGTGCACATGGCGATCTCTGCGGTTAGTAACGCACTGACGCCGCATTATCAACACTGATCACACTAAGGATGCATCATGAAGAAAATTCTCTTGTTCTCCGCGCTCATACTCATCACTTCCTGCTCTCCGAAGGAAGAGAAGGCCGCGGAACAACAAATAGGCACGGTCGCCACCGGCATTTCCAATGAAGTCATAGATTCCGAACTCGGCTATATAGTCCAGAATGCCGTCCTCACCGATGATGTCACCAAAGCGAATTACAATATCAAGGGGCTCGTCAATTTGCAGTCCGGCATGGGAAGCGTTCTCATCGTGCGCACAACTACTGAAGACGGGAACGGTACAGAGATTCTTGCACTGCAATTGCGAGCATTCACTGGCGGAACTCGTATGGAATTCCTTCCGGACGACGGCAAAGCCGGATTTTGGTTGTTCGGTGTGAAGGACGGGAGGAAGATTATGAAGAAAACCGGCACTGTGGAAGGATTGGTCCGCATGATCAAGAAAGGTCCCTCGACCATGACAATGGGATTGGATCGCGAACTGATGAACGGTGTGGGTGAAATGGAAATCATCGTCAAGGACATAGAAAGCGAAGGCCTAACTGTGCCTGTCGAGAAAAAATACGCCGCGCGTTATGCACTGCCATTGATCACACTTGAGGAACTTGCCGGCATTAATCTGCCCATTTAACCACTGATATTCCGTATATTGCAGCGGGCAGGCACGTGGCCTGCCCGTGTGCGTTTCAGTCAACTCTAACGGAGTCCCATGACGTCGGCTGTCGAAGAGCGTCCCAACATTTCGATCATCATCGTCAGCTACAACGTGCGTGATCTGCTGGAGAGCTGTCTCCACTCCGTCGCATCCGCCGTCATGGGTGTTTCGCATGAAATATTCGTCGTCGATAATAATTCCGACGATGGCACCGTAGAAATGCTTCGACTCCGCTTCCCCGACGTGACATTGTTCGCGAACAATGAAAATCTTGGTTTCGCCAAGGCGAATAACATCGCATTACAACAGGCACGGGGCGAATATTTGTTGCTTCTGAATCCCGATACTCTCGTGCAGGAAGACACTGTACAGTACATGCTCCGCTTCTTCGAAGAAAACGGAGATGTGGGTATGGCGGGATGTAAGATTATCAAACCTGATGGTACACTGGAAGCAGCGTGCCGCAGGAGTTTTCCCTCGCCTTGGGTCTCCTTCACGAAGATGACAGGATTAAGCTCTCTGTTCCCTCGTTCAAGGATGTTCGCTCGCTACAACCTCACCTATCTCTGTGAAGACGAGAGTTACGAAGTAGACGCGATATCCGGTTCGTTCATGATGCTGCGTCGCGAGGTGTATGATGAAATCGGGGGCTTGGACGAATCGTATTTCATGTACGGCGAGGATCTCGATTGGTGTTTTCGCACGCAGCAGGCGGGATGGAAATTGTTCTACGTACACGGAACAAAGATTATTCATTACGGGGGCGAAAGTACCAAGCGCAGCAGCATCGATGCCACTGCCGAATTCTACCGTGCGATGCAGTTGTTCGCGAAAAATAATCTGAAACTCTCGCCTCTCTCTCGGGGAGCTATCTCGCTTGGTATACGCTTGCGTCTCATGTTCTCCCGTTCCCGCCACTTGGTTGCACGTCTATGGCCCGTGCTTGCCGACGCTCTGACCATGGTTCTCGCACTGGGTGCTGCGGAAACGATGCGTATGGGAGCACTGTTCATTCTGCCCGACTACGCGTATCCGACCGTGTATATCGTTTCGGTTCTTGTACTACTTGCAAGTCTGTTTGCCTGCGGGGTTTATACCAGACAACAGTACGGCATAGTGCGCTCGGGACTTGGTGTGCTGCTGAGTTTTCTGATACTGTCGTCACTGACGTATTTTTTCAAGGAATGGGGGTTCAGTCGTGCAATCATGTTGATCGCGAGCACTCTGAATCTGCTGCTCATTCCCGGACGACGCATCATGTCGGCTTTACTGAATCCCCGGCAGCGCATCAATCCGGTCACTGGTCGGCGCACCCTGCTGGTGGGACTGAACGACCAAAGCCTCGACGTGCTGCGTCGCCTCAAACTACTCGATGGCCGTACATGCACAATAGTCGGACTAATAGACGTGACAAGAAAACGACTCGGTGAAAACATCGAAGGTGTGAGCGTTATCGGAAGTGTGGAAAACATCGGCAAGGTAATTCAGGAGAACGATATCAGCGACGTGATACTTGGCCCTGATGTATGCAGCTACGCCGATATTCTCTCCATGATAGGTCGAACCCGCAGTTTGCCGGTTCATTTTCGTATCGTACCGCGCTCGATGGAATTCGTCATCGGCAAAACAAGCGTCGATCCTCTCGGGAATATTCCACTGGTCGACGTGAATTACAGTCTGATGAAACCGAGCAACCGCGCGTTGAAGCGAATTCTCGACATAGTCGCGTCCTTGCCTGCTGTTGTACTTGTGTATCCATTCGTGGCTCTCGGATCGCGCACGCGAAACGCGACACAATTCAATCGATTTATTATGGGCCTGCCATCCGTACTGAGCGGACGCAGAAGCTTGGTGGGATACGACGAACGCCACGAGTATGCGCTTCCGCCTTCGTGGCCTGGTAAGCCGGGTTTGACCGGGTTGACGCAACTACGTGGAAACCGTGATCTGACGCATGAGGAAATCGTTGGCTCCGTTCTCCAGTACGTGCGAGATTATTCCGTGTTCCTGGATTTGGAAATACTGATAAGAACCTTCATACAATTCGCGTCGAACAAACGCACGAGGATATAATACATGGCAAAGACAATTTTGGATTTTGAAAAACCGATAATTGAGCTTGAACAGAAAATTGTTGAAATGCGCCAAGTTGTACATGATCTTTCACTTACGGAAGAAATAAACGCGCTTGAACGGAAGGTGGACGAACTTCGACGTTCTGTATACAACGGTCTGACGCGATGGCAGAAAGTACAACTCGCGCGTCATCCGGACCGTCCATACACACTCGATTACATTAAGCTCATGAGCGAAAACTTCGTGGAACTCCACGGCGATCGCTGCTACGGCGACGACCACGCCGTCGTCGGCGGCTTCTGTGAAATCGAGGATCAGAGTGTCATGATTATCGGTCAACAAAAAGGTCGTGACACGAAGAGCAATCTGTACAGGAATTTCGGTATGGCCAATCCCGAAGGATACCGCAAAGCTCTCCGCCTCATGAAGCTGGCTGCGAAATTCAACAAACCCGTGATATCACTTATCGACACTCCTGGTGCCTACCCGGGACTCGAAGCAGAGGAACGCGGGCAAGCCGAAGCCATCGCGCGTAACCTCTTTGAAATGAGCCGCTTGCCTGTACCGATTATCGTCGTCATCATCGGTGAAGGTGCATCCGGTGGAGCGTTGGGCATTGGTGTCGGCGATCGGATTCTTATGCTCGAGTATACGTGGTACAACGTCATAGCTCCCGAATCCTGCTCGAGCATATTATGGCGCAGTTGGGACTACAAGGAGCAAGCCGCAGAGGCATTGCGACTTACCGCACCTGATTTGCTGGAACAGGGCATCATAGACCGTATCGTTCCCGAACCTCTGGGCGGTGCCCATCGCAACCACTCGGAAGCAGCACTACTCCTGAAAAATGTTCTCGTGGAAGAAATCGGCAATCTGAAAAACATTAAAGCACATCAACTGCGCAAAGACCGTGTCAAGAAATTCGCGCAGATGGGAAAGTTCGGCAGTTGACGCATGCCAGCGATTTCCCGGGAATAAAACGCCTGAGTTGATGCTTTTTCCCCGCTGCATGCTTGCGATCGGGACATTGCATGCAGCAAGCAACGCTTTCACCTTCTCGCAATGTGATGAACGGGAATGAAGAAGAAGGGTGAACATAATGCGTAGTGATATTGCTTAGCGCCATAGTCTGACAAAAATGTAAGCCCATATTAAGGCTGCTGAAAGGAGCGCGGAATAACTTGCTATGTGTAAGCAGAGTTTCCACAGGGACACTCATGCTGAAAACAGTGTAGTGTGTGATACATGAAGGCGTAATGAACACAATCGCAGGCATAGTTTGCCTTGTTGCAAGTCTCGTTCTCCTACCTTGTGCGGCATCACAGCAGGCCGCTCAACGCTCTCCTCAAGAACCGCTCGAAACGCTCGGATCCGGCAGTTCTCAGCATGTTCTCAATGTTATCCACAGAATCTCTCATGACGAGTCTGCACGTACGCTGTATCGCCATCTGTTTGCAACTGCCGGATCCGAGCCTACCTCCCAACGCGATGGCTCAAGCATCGCCAAAGCCAGTGCTTTCGTGCTCCTGGTCGGACTGGACAGTTCCCTGCTCCCGTTATCAAGCACGCAACGCGAATACTACAGAAAAAGAACGGAATCCCTTATCGGCGATATCTCTCCAGAGGTCAGTCCGTTAAGCGATGAATTCCAGTGGCGAGCGGTAGAACTGATGCAATTTTCATCGGCATACGAATTCTATCGAACTGCTACACGTTCACGAGACTTCGCGTTGGAAGAACTCCTGATCCGCTTCGCCGAGAACGCATGCGCTCGCCTCGATCAACCCATTATTGCTCGCAACAATCTATCGATAAAACTTGCCGCCGCACTTGGCTACTGCGCGTTGGTACTGCGCGACATTGAAGTTCCGGAAAAGAACACCACGCCACAGCGCTGGCTTCGAATAGCACTGGATCAAATACGCACTACGATGTGGCACTATCAGAGCGACAGCACGGGTATATACGGTTACAGTGAAGGGCCGTATTACTTCCGCTACGCCATGATGAATCTGCTACCGTTTTTCCTTGCGTTCGATGCCGTCTCCGGCGGGGCATCGTTTGACGTCGAGGGGAAACGCTATGCGAGTCCACTACGAGAGGCTGCTTGGGAGAGGCTGTTCGACTGGATTTCAGTCATCAGAATGCCGGACGGAACACTACCGCCATTCGATGATACATACATGGGAACGCTCTTCCCGGAACTTGCAGTTCTCGGAGCCCTCGTTCCTAAATATCGCAACATGCTCTGGAGCAAGGATGTTCGGGGCGACGGAGAACTGGACGTCAACATACTTTCGTCAGAGTTGTCGCGCACGTTCGATTTTCGTGCCGAGTATTTGATGTACATGCTCGCTGCAAGCAACGTTGCAGCACCGCCTCGCACACGTCTTCTTCCCGACGCGGGATATGCGATATTCCGGGCAAATGACACGAACTCGGATCTGTACTTCACACTCATCGGCAAGCACGGTATAGCACGCACGCATCGTTCACCCATAGGTGGCGGGCACAAGCACGCGAACGAGGGGGCCTTCGTGTTATACTACGGTGGAGAGTTGCTCATCCTTGAGCCGGGCTATCACAGCAGTGCCGCTCGGGATAGTCTTATTTACGGCAGAAATCACAACGTCATTCTCATTGACGGAAAAGGACCGGACAGCACATCATTCGGGAATTTCCTCGTTGGTGCCGATGCGTTCATTTCGGACACTCTCACGGGATATCGCGGAGGAATGACGAGCATTCGCACCTCGTATCAGGACGCTGACATTGAGCGCCGCGCCTATGTCATCAACGATCAGTTCATCGTCCTTCGCGATTTCGTCGAATCCAGCCACGAGCGTGACTTCACGCATCAAATCCACGGTAACGGCGACAGAGACAACGCTTCCTGCATGGTCAGTCCGGAGTACGAGCAGGTCCGATGGATAGGGACATCGGCATCAGTATCGGCTTCGGTTTCGACTATCGGCGCCTCTCGCAACAACGACATCGTTACCCGCTTACATGCTCCCGGATATAAGAGATTCGCTCATCACGATGCATTGTATACGACGGTACGAGGGAGTAACGCGCTTTTTCACAGCATACTTGTTCCACATAACAATGAGCTTCCGGTATCGACAGTCGTGTTGGAGCGCTGTACTGCACACTCCGCAATGTGGGCGAGGAGAGGTGGAACTTCGTTTGCAAGTGTTGCGATACGCGACGGGGAACAGGCATCGGTCAGTATCCCGGGGCTGGGATCACTCTATTCCGATGCCAAGACATGGAACGTCGCCTATGATTCTGACGGCACACCCATCACTTGGCTGCTCGACGAGGGAAGAATTCTGAAGTACGAATCAGGACGGACTATCATTTCATCCACTCAGTCACTTCGTGCGATGTTGTGTTGCGGCACTGATGGGTTGGATGTTCACATTCGCGACGCTCGCTCGCTAGAATTCGCATTGTACCTACCATACGTACCAAGTAGAGTGAGCGGCGAAGAAATACTCTCGTGGGATTTTCGGTCATCGATGCTCTACGTCACTCTTGCGAGCAACAATGCGGATATACGCATCGACTTTTCTTCTACTACAAGCGGGGTACATGCACGGTCTCCTGATAATCGGACGCTAGCGGCTCCATGGCCGAATCCCGTCTCTCGCTCGGACGGTTTCGTGACCGTTGGCGGAGATTTCGATGGCGCTGTCCCTGCAACACTCTTCGTCGTCGATGCGCTTGGTCGAACTCGTGCGACCCGATACGTGGATAAGAAGGACGCAACGCTGCAAGTTGACGTCGACAATCTTGAACCGGGTACGTACTTCCTACTACTGACGCAGACACGGACGATTTCGAGCCGAAAGTTCATTGTATACTAACAAGATTCGAAACATGAATAGATGACACAACGCTTAGACAGGAGTATGACGGCATGATAACCGAATCATATCGCAGCAAGCCACCCGTTGCGTGGATGCTAGCATTCTCAGCCCTACTATTAGCTGCAACGTTGCTGGGAGGCTGTACGGAACCGCTCGCACCGATGTTGCCCCAATGGGACATCGACGCGAATCTGCCAATGATACACAAGACGTATACCATGCATGACATGCTCACGGACGACGAAATGCTGCGCCTCACCGAGAACGGTGATCAGGTGTTGGTTTACACGAAGCGTCAGCCACTCGATGCCATCTGCTTGGGCGATCATCTTGTGCTCGACGACGGATCGTTTCGAATTTCCGAGAACATCAGTGCCGTACGTTTCGATATTCCAGAGTATCTCGACCAAGGGGTTGCTGTATCCACCCTCTTCCCCACTCTGCGGCAGGGCACGCAAGTCGTTCCACAGCTTCGCAATGAACTTGCGCTGGCAGTGGAAATCGACGCACGCGAGTATTTCGAGGAAATGACATTTTCCAGAGGGCGGCTCCTGCTATTTTTCACCAACAAACTGTCGATACCCTTACGCCTTGAACATATCCGCTTGCTCAGCACCACGGGCGCTGTTATCGCCCAGAGTTCCTACAATGGACTCGTGCAGCCCGGCGCCGAGATTTCGCTACCACACGTGCTGCTCGACGGTATGACCTTGAACAGTCTCATGCGCCTCGCTTTCGATGTATCGACACCAGGCAGCAATGAGGCTGTCGACATCTCTGGTAGCATGTATTTGGGCATCAAGGGTCGAATCGAACAGACCGAAATCTCGTCAGTTCGAGGTTGTATCCCGGCGCAACATTTCCAAGTACAAAATGAAATAGACATGCCCGGCGCAGTCGGCATGCGCATTCGAGAAGCCCTCGTCAAACATGGCGCCGTACACCTCGTCGTCACGAATCATTTCAACCTCGCTGCTTCTATAACCGTTACCTTGCCGAACGCGATGCGAGACGCTTCACCGCTGCGTGCGACAACGACTGTACAGGCAAATTCCTCAAAATCGCTGAGCATAGATCTGAGCAACGCCGTACTTACACCACGTAACGAGACAATGTTGTTATTCGAAAGCAGCGTCTCTACCGAAGATGCGGGCAGCCGCGTCGTGACAATAACGGCAACCGACAACGTGTCGATAGATGGTGAGTTCGAGAGAGTCGCATTCACTACTATGACGGGCAACTACAGTCCCGGGACGATTGCTATACGCAGCATGCAAGTCTCAGACTTCGGTTTGGACAAGTCCGTTGCAGCTTCGCTTCAATTGCACGACGTACGGATGTGGGCTTCGTTACGAAACCAAGCGTCGCTACCGCTAGGTATGAATGACGTGTCGATTCTTGGCAGAAGCCGTAGCGGCTCGAGCGCTAGCCTGAATGTTCAAGCAATGGATATCGGAGGGCGCTCCGACAAAACGGTGCAGTTCGATAACACGCATGTCACATCCTTTTTCAATTCCTTCAAACCGGCATTCCCCGACAGTTTAGGAATGAAAGGCAAGTTCCTCTTGAATCCGGACAAGCAGTATGGAAGTTTGCATGCATCGGACTCGATACTCGGCGATGTCCATGTCGAGTTCCCCTTGCGATTCACCCAGGTCAGCGCAAGCATTACCGACACGGTTAAGTTGGTGATCGACGAAAGCAGCCGCAGGAAAATGACGGATGTGAACGAAGGAACATTCACATTCAGCATAGAGAATCACCTGCCAGCCTCCGTGACTATCGAACCCGTTTTCCTGGACGAGCGCTACAAGCCGCTCTTATCCCCGACATCGACGAGCGGCGATGCTCCGTACGTCGCGGCGGCACCAGTCGACGTCAATGGTTTCGTCGCTCGCTCGATTACCGAGAGCATCAATCTGCACTTCAGCGGACAGGATTTCGCAGCCATATCGCGTGCTGCATGGGTGCAATTCCGCATCTCCTTTGATTCGAAGCAACAGTCGGGGGCGACGTTCAGAAGCACGGATTACGTTCGAGTCCGCGGTTACGCACGCCTGAATATCAGCAGTACGATCACGGAGAAATAATCGATGATGAATGCACGACATACAATGTTGCAACTGACTCGCACCTGTTTGACTATTGCGCTGTTGCTAATGTCACGCGCAGAGGCATCGAGCCAGACCATCGGCACAAGTGCGCGAGTAACGGGTATGGGAAACAGCAGCGTTACACTCGTGCGGGGATTGGACGCACTGCACGTTAATCCGGCACAACTTGTACCCAGCGATGCTCTGACAGTCTCATTCGGCGTTCTTCCTTTCGGTGCCCAAGCCGGTGCCGATTTTATGAATCACGAACTCTACAACAAGTATTTCACCGGTGTCCGGAATGAACGCGGCGCACGCGTCCCCTTCTATCTCACCGATACCGACAAACAGCACATACTCGATTCGTTCAGCGGTGAAGTCGGGAATTTCTCGCATGATATCCGGTACTCTCTGTTCAACGCGTTGCTTTCCACCAAATTGTTCACCGTCGCAGTAGGTGTCACAGAACGTACCGGCAGTAATGTTGCGTTATCACGTGCTTTTGCGGAATTCATGTTCTTCGGGAACCCACCCGGTAAAACATTCGATTTTTCCGATACGGAGGTTTCCTCGGTTTGGACGCGCGATTATAATCTCAGCATTGCGCGGGAGCTACTCGCGATTCGCGATTTCAAAATACTGGCCGGCGTCAGTGTTAAAATGGTGCAGGGATTGGCGTACTTCGGTGTTGAGCGATTCAACAGCAATTTCGTCACGGACCCTGAAACATTCGAAGTTCGAGGTACTGCAGACATGGTTGCACGATATGCAGGAACAACGGACTGGTTGACGGAAAACAACACGTTCCACTATGACCTGTTTCCATCGCCCGTAGGCAGTGGCTTCGGTATAGACATTGGCGCACATGTAAGTTTCAATCGTTTTTTCAGCGCGTCGATGAGTCTGATCGATCTCGGTTCACTTCAGTGGAATCATCGAACAAGGGAGATCGTAGCCAGCGAAGAGTTCGTGATATCCGATATCGTGCATGGAAATCAGGTAGACGAGATTAAAAAACGACTCGACGGAAAAGAGCGCAGCATTCCTTCGTTTTCCACACCGTTGCCAGGCGCACTGATCATCGGAGGACTCGTGAGCGTTCCGAACATTCCCCGTCGCGGGAAACACTGGCATTTCACCGCTGCCTATAGACAGGGTTTCAACAATCTTGCGGGTAACACAACCCGCCCGCAACTCGGTGTTGGTACCGAGATAGAGCTACTATACAATGTTGCTTTTCGTTTCGGAGCTAATCTTGGTGGTATTCGACCCGTGACCTTCGGTGCAGGCGTCGGCTTCATAGCGGACAATTTCAAGCTCGACATCGGTACGATGGATATCACACCGCATATCACCGACCGTTTCTCCGCTGTCGCAGTGGGCATCAGTTCCCATTGGGACATATAGGTTTCCGCCACAAGCGGAAAATACTCTCCTTCTCTTCCTCATCTTTCCGATTTCGAACTCCGCTACTCGATTCGGAAACAGGCATGCAAGTCCAATGGGCTTGCATGTACTGTTTTGTACCGCTAATTTATTTTGATGTACATGTCGTATTTTTCATATCCTCTAGTCGCATTATCAGTGCTGATGCTCGCAGTAGCAAGCATCAATGCGCAGGGAGTCGACGAAGTGGCGAACACGGATCCGGCGACGTTGCGAATAAGCATTCCATGTGAAAGCGTGGCTGCGTCACCTGGTATCATGGCATCGTACCCCGCTTTGCGTCTTCCTCGGCTTGGTCTTGCACTGAGTGGAGGCGGTGCTCGCGGTTTGGCACAAGTTGGTGTACTGATGGCACTCGAAGAACACGGAATACGACCCGACCTAATAGTGGGAACAAGCATCGGAAGCGTCATCGGCGGTTTGTACGCTGCGGGATACAGCAGCAAACGTCTGGAGAAAACAGTTCGCTCGCTGAATTGGGATGAAGTGTTGCGGCTACGCGATTTCAGTGACAGGGGAGCTGTGTTCGTCGATCAGAAAGCATCTCTGGATCGCTCGATACTCACGATTCGCCTGGACCGTTTACAGCCGGTACTCCCGACGTCGGTATCGAACGGGCAGCGCCTGACCAACGCATTGTACGAACTCACCGTGCAGGGGCTCTATCATTCCGATGATTTCGACAAGTTGGGCATTCCCTTCCGGGCAATCGCCACCGATCTGCATTCCGGACGCAGTGTAGTATTGCGTGATGGAAGTCTCGCGGACGCGATGCGGGCCAGTTCGGCTATTCCCGTCATGTATTCACCCCTTCGTCGCGACACTATGCTACTCGTTGATGGCGGGTTGTTGTGTAATATACCAGCCCGCGTAGCACGAGAGGAAGGTTGCGACATTGTCATCGCCGTCAACACTGCAAGTCCCCCACGATCTCCGGATCAGATCACGAATGCACTGGAAACACTGGACCAAGTGTTCAACGTCATGATGGGAGCAGCGCAACTCGAACAACTTGCCTACGCGGATATTCTCATCGAACCCGAACTCGGAACACATCTCGCCACTAATTTCGGCGCACATGACAGTCTGATCCATAGCGGATACCAAGCCGGACTTGCAGCACTACCTGCGATACGCGAACTGCTGATCTCGAGTTTAGTCGATCAAGCGATCAAGGACATTGATGAACATACTGGTACACACGAGGTGATGATCTTCGCCTCCGGGCAGATGGATGATTCGTGGTGTCACACGGCACGCACATTGCGAGAGTGTGTGACACGCGCGGTAGAATTGATGCTGACGGATGAATACGAACAGGTACACATCGACGTTCAAGCATATTCCCCTACGGTGATTCGAATCGAGGCACTCCCTCGACCGGTAATCTCCAAAATACATATACGAAAGTCGAGATTATTGGACGATGCCGTTGTTTCGGAAATCGGATCACGGTGGACCGGACGACCGCTTTCGAACGCCTCGTTGCAAGGGATTGTCGAAGATATACTGGAAGAATACCGACTACTAGGGATTTCACTCGCGCGACTCGATTCGCTACATGTGAAGGACGGAGTTGTGGATGTCTCGATCGATGAAGGACGTATCGCGGAAATACGCGTATCAGGCAATACGCGCACGAATACTGTCGTCATTCTTCGAGAAGTACCGATCAGACCGGGCCATGTATTTCGCATTTCCGCTGTCAGAGAGGGTTTGAGAAACCTGAGTGGGCTTCCGATATTTCATCATGTCGCCTTCGATGTCCTGGACGGTGAAGCCGGTCCCATTCTGACTATACGAGTCGTTGAGCGTTCTTCGCAAATGTTGCAGGTAGGACTCCGAGTCGACAACGAGCGCAACGCGCAGCTCGGTGTCACACTACGCGATGCAAGCATATTTGGAACAGGGAGCGAGGTGAACGCCTCCTTTTTCAGCGGAGCGCGGAATCGCCGCTACGGTGTTGAATACCGATCGAATCGTATTTTCTATACTCCATTCAATGTCTCCCTCGAAGGATATCACGAGCTGACCGATTACAACTCGTTTTCCGATGTACCCGATCTGCCTGCACATCGCTTTGCTCGTACAACAACGTCGATGTTCAGAGCCATCGGTTACGGCCTTGCTGCATCCGCCGGTCTGTACGCCGAACGCTTCGGCGATTTGCGCGGAACAATACGTTACGAACAACAGCAATTACGGACATTCGAGATGCTACGGGAGGACGCATCAACAATCGACGAAGACCACGGATCTGTTTCGATAGCACTAACGGCAACTATTGACACACAGGACAAATACCCGTATCCGCATTCGGGCATGTATTTCAAATCGGAGTACGCTTCGGCTCAAAGCGCTCTTGGCAGCGATGTGGCCTTCTTCCGTCTATCGAGTCTTTACCAGTTCTACGTTCCTCTGCTGAACAACAGTCTTGTCGTGAATCCTCGGCTCCTGTTCGGCTATGGCGATAAAATGTTGCCACGGTACGAGGAATTTCGACTCGGCGGGCTGGAATCCTTTATCGGTATGAGAGAAAACGAATTTGCCGGTAGACAAATAGTCGTTGTCAGTGCCGTCATGCGTTACCGACTTCCTGTATCGATTCTGTTCGACAGCTATTTGTCGCTACGCTATGATGTCGGTCGCACTTGGGCGAACCCTGAATTGGTGAGATTCCAGGATTTGCGACATGGAGCGGGATTGATTCTAGGACTCGACACGCCTATAGGCCCAGCCGATTTCGCCATTGGGAGAAGCTTTTATTTCGTTCGCAACAATCCCGTCACACCTGTGCGGTGGGGACCAACCAACGTGTATTTCTCCATCGGCGTCGAGTTGTGATCCCGGTGCGTCACACGCTCGTTGCTCGGATGCGAAAACACTGCCATTCTCTCGTTTACGCCCCGCATCCTCGTATTCTGCATTCACTCTCGTCAAGCACAAATGAACTCTTCAAGTCGTGTCGGAATGCTCCGTGTCGGGAGAAGTCTCGGATTGATTCTGCACATCCCGATGGTCGGTATTATTGGGTGCTTGATTCTGTTCCAAAGATGGCGCACCCGTTTGGCAATTGCGGCATCTGTCGTACAGCATGCGTGAATGATACAGTATTTCTTCGTATTCCGTGAGTATTTCAAGAAATAGCAGACTGGTTCGCGTTGTGTACTTATCCTTTTTGGATCTCTTCAACTGTTGTTTATCAGCCTTGCGAATCATATCACGCAATTCATCGGCCTCGTTGAATATTGTCTCCATCCCGGAAAAATCTCTCTGAATAAGACTTGTGGATATCACCTGTAATTGTGCGCACAGGCGCGGCAATATCGCGTGCATGTCTTCAATCTGCGCTGGAGAAAGATTTTTGTGATTGTTGTCCACATGGGTATAGCTCTGCAGGGTCATATTGCGCAAACTGCGTGCCAGAAGTTGAAGCGATCCCATGATCTCAGCATATGTTTTCGCTTCGACTGCCTCTTCCCCTTCCTCGAATTGTGATGCTTTTATAATCGTCGAGGATAGGTTTTTACTGCGTTTATTCAATTGCTTTGACATATCACGGAGGCGGCGCAGCTCGAGTCTGTTCTCCTCAATAAGATACTCGCTCGTCTCACGCATGATTTCCGAAGTAGAGGAAATCATTTCACCAATATCCGACAGGAGATTGTCCATCGCCTCCTTGATGTTGTTCGCGGTACCGTTAACCAAGCGCTCCTCATCGGCGAATTCCTTCTCACGTTTGCGATGCGTGCGAACACTGTTGATCATGAGGAAAGCACCGAGGCCCCCCAGTATAAGCAAACCCACAAGTTCCGTGAAGTACACTATAGTCGCAACCAATCCGGCGGCAGTGGCTGCGATGATCGCAGTGAAAAACCATCCTCCGATGACGGTCAACACCCCCGACACTCTGTACACGGCTGAATCCCTACCCCATGCGCGATCAGGCAAGGCCGTTGCCATGGCGACCATGAAGGTCACGTAGGTCGTGGATAGCGGCAATTTCAGCGTCGTTCCGAAAGAGATCAGCAACGCAGCGACGATGAGGTTCACAGCGGCACGCAGCATGTCGAATGAGGGCACCTCGCCGTTTTCATCGGGTACGGGTTTGTACTTGCTCGTATCGAAACGTGCCTCTACCCATTGTTTCACGGATTCGGGAGTAACTAGAGAAAACAACTTGATTATCGCTAGGACTAATCGCACAACGGATCGTGCGGCGGCATTCGATTCGAAGCGCTCGTATCCTTCGCTCTGCCTGCCGAGATTGACGCTTGTTGCAGTCACGGTCCGAGCTTTTTTGCTTAGTAGCAACGTCATCGCCATGATGCCCCCGGCGATCAGTAATATCCACGTGTTCGCACGCACCGGCTCGGCCAGGACTTCCATAGTCATTGAAAACGGCTCTGCGGCACCTTTCGCATGTTCGAAAGCAGCCAAGCCGGCCAAAGGTGCACCGATGAAATTGACGAGGTCGTTCGCAGCGAATGCCATAGCCAGTGCGAAGGTGCCTGCGAGTACTATGGGCTTTAAAATGTTGACCTTCGTGAACCAGTTGAGCATCTGCATGACGAATGCCCATAACGCGAAGGAAAACAACGACAGAAGCAGTGCATTGTCCCGCAGCCACATACCTTGATCATCGGTGAGAAACGATGCTCCTTTCGCTCCCTTGACCATGATGAAGTAAGAGAGCACTGCAAGTGCGAACCCACCCCACACCGCACCGTAGCGCTTGAGACGCTTCTCGACTTCGAAGGTGAACAGCATGCGTGAGAAGTATTGAATGATGGAACCCACGATGAATGCGACCAGAACCGACAGCACAATACCGAATATGATTTTCAACACACTTGCAGTATTGATGAATGCCAGCGCTTCCGCGACCCCACCATCACCGGCAACCATGACCTTGATCAACGACACCGCGAAGGAAGCACCCAACAGTTCGAATACCAAGGACACCGTTGTGGATGTAGGGAGACCGAAGGTATTGAAAAAATCCAGCAGCAGCACGTCCGTTAGCATCGTGGCAACGAAGATGAACATGACTTCGTTGAATGTCAGCATACCAGGGTTGAATATTCCCTTGCGTGCGACTTCCATCAGACCGCTGGCGAACGTCACTCCTACAACAATGCCCGCCGTTGCGACAATCATAATGACGAGCCGTGAAGCGACTTTCGCACCAATAGCCGAATTCAGGAAGTTGACAGCATCGTTGGCGACACCGACCATCAGATCGGTCGTGGCCGCTAACAAGAGAATAATGAGTACAACGTAAATGATTTCCATGCTATAATCGGTAGTAAAACAATGAATGTGTTTAGCAGATGCATTCGTCCGAATACTCCTTTACCTGTTATGTCTCACGATGTTGCCGGATGCGATGTAGATCACATTTTCAGCGATATTCGTCGCATAGTCGGCAACGCGCTCCAGGTAACGCGCTATTGAAAGAATGCTAATGAAGCGATCGGAATACGCCGGATTGCTCATGATGCGCTGTCGTACGATTTCGTACACGCGACGATTGAGCACATCGACTTCGACATCGTGTGCCAGCACTGCTCGGGCACCGGTTTCATCCACTTCGATGAAGGCATCCAGTGTTGCTCCGAGCATGGCGATGGCAGCTTCAGCCAATTGCAATAATTCACCGGGCAGCACTGCATGTTCATGCTTGCTTAATGCCTCCACATTTCGCGAAATGTTCGACGCAAGATCGCCGATACGCTCCAAGTCGTTGTTGATCTTCAACACCGCGACACAGAATCGCACGGACTCGTGCGAGACATCAGGCCGCGACAGCAACGCTATGCAATCCTCTTCTATGCGTATTTCGAGAGAATCTATCTCGTCGTCCGACTCGACAATGTTCGAGGCCGCTTCGGCGTCTTTACTGCGCATCGCGATAACTGCCCGGCGTGCATTTTCCTCCACAAGTGCACAGAGTTCCAGGAGTTTGCGCCTCAGTTGATCACCTTCCTGCGACAATCCATGCATCATAACCGTCCTGCTCTGATCTCAAACACTTCGTTCGGTGCTATCGTATCGCCGGTACCGGCACGACGATGGAGATGCAACGAAAAATTGCTTCCGGCACCAGGAGAACTGACGACGTCGATTCTACCGTGATGGGCTTGCACAATGTGTTTGACAATTGCCAACCCCAAACCCGTGCCCCCCATTTTTCGACTCCGCGCCTTGTCGATTCTGTAAAATCGCTCGAACAGTCGCGGAAGATGCTCGGCCTCTATACCGCATCCTTCGTCACGGACATGAATAAGCACAACGTCGTCATTAAGCGCTTCGGCTTCAATCCATACGCGCATTCCTTCGTCGCTGTACTTGATGGCGTTGTTGACCAAATTGACTACTGCTTGCTCAAGAAGCTGCGGATTCATCATCGCACTCAGCGATGGTGGACAATCAACGAGTATGTGCATGCTTTTCGCTGCAGCTTCCACTTGGCAGATTTGCGCTGCTGACGAGAGCACATCAGCCAGAAGACCCGGAGCGAGTTCGATTTCGTCGCGTTCCGTTCCCTGCTCGATTCTCGAAAGACTCAGCAAATCCTCGATGATCGCATTCAATCTGTCGGCCTGTTTCGAGATAATGCCAAGAAAACGCAGTGTATCGTCCTTGTCGTGCAAAGCACCATCAAGAAGCGTTTCAACAAAACCTTTAATGCTAGTAATTGGTGTTTTCAACTCATGCGACACATTCGCCACGAAGTCGCGCCGGACTGTTTCGAGCTTTCTCAATTCCGTAATGTCGTTGAGCACGACGAGGGCACCGATAACGTCTCCTGCTTGGTCCCGAAGCAAGCTCCCATGCGCCTGAAGGAATCGCTCCTGCTGTTCACCCACCACAGAAATAAACTCCTCGATCGGACCTCCACTTTCGAGAGTACGTTCCACGAAACGCTGCAAACCGACGTTTCGGATGATTTCCTGTATGTGCCGTCCCAGTGCGCGATCCGGTGACAACTTCAGCATGCGCGCGGCCGATTTGTTGACATTGATGAGACGTTCGTCGGTATCGAATGCGAGAACACCTTCGAGCATACTGGACAGTACGGCATCCTGTTCGCTGTGTTGCTGAACAATCATGCCGATACGATCCTGCAATTGTCCGGCCATGGTATTCATCACTTCGGCGAGGTCACTGAACTCGTCCGCCTCCGGCACGGGGAGCCGGAAATCAAGATCACCAGAGGCAAAGCGTCTTGCTCCTAGCTTCATGTTCTCGATCGGTCGAGTGATGCGGCGCGAGATTCGCAGACTGATGACACCGGCGAGCAACGTGATGATGGCACCACCGGCGAGTATTTTCCATTGAAGGCTTCGCACGGTCGATTCAACCCGATGCAGAGGAACGGACGTACGTATCACCGCCATCACATCACCGTTGTCGTACACCGGCGTGGCGGCGTAAATCGCGCTCTGTCCGAGTGTGGCACTGTATCGTGTAGCTGTTGTGGTACGACCTTGCAATGCTCCGAGTATTTCCGGTCGCGTCCCATGGTTGTCCATACTCCTCGCACTGCCTTTCGAATCAGCTATCACCGTCCCATCGCTGAGTGTCACCGTTAATCTGCTTCTCGATTTCTCACCCAGCACTTGACAAAGGCGGTCGAGACCAGCGTAATCACTGTTGCGAATAAAGCGTAGCGTTTCTTCTTTCAAAAGTACCGCACGCGCTTCAAGATCAGCCGACACCTGCTCGTGAAGAATATGCTTGAACGAGATTGAGATCGTGTATGTGAAAGCAAAAAGCGCGAGAAAGATGATGAGGAAATTCCACGCGTACAATCGCCAAAACAGTCTCTTCTTGCGCATTCTCACTCCACGAAGCGGTAGCCGACGCCACGAACCGTTTCTATATGTCTGCCCGATTCACCGAGTTTCTTGCGCAATCCTACAATCTGTACATCCACGGATCTGTCCGTGACGGGATAATCGTCACCTCGAACAGCTTCGACGATCTGCGAGCGTGTAAAAACCCATCCGGGTCGATTCGCCAGGAAATGCAGAACACGGAATTCGGTCAGAGTTAACACAACATTCTCGTCGTTGACGCGCACTTCGTGTCTGCCCGGATCAATCGTGATCTCGTGAGTGCGAATGATCTCATCAGCGCTCTGTTTCTCGCCTTCGACCAACCTGCGAAACACCGCCTTCACCCGGGCGAGCAGAACACGGCGGCTGAACGGTTTCGTAATATAATCGTCAGCACCCAACTCCAGTCCGGTTACGATGTCGGCCTCTTCGCTGCGGGCAGTCAACATGATGATGGCGATGTTTTTGGTGGAGTCCTTTCCCTTGATGGCCTTGCACACTTCCAAACCGTCAACACCGGGAAGCATCAAGTCCAGCAATACCACATCCGGAGCTTTTGCTTCAATACGCCTGAGAGCCGCTTCACCAGAACTTACGCTCTCGACAGCATATCCCTCGCGATTGAGATTGTACGTGACGAGTTCGAGTATTTCCTCTTCATCCTCAACCACAAGTATATTTCCTCTAGACATGCAACCGCCCGGTTATTCAACATATCGCTATACTAATATCGCACTGACATTGTTAGCAAATCGTTAGGGAAAGGTTAGAAGTATGTGCGAATTCATCTACAAGTACAAGAGCGGATAGGCCGAAACGCGGCAATGCATCAAATTCGTTGTGAATGGAGACCATGCGTTTCGGGGAGTGCCAAACTGCGCTTGTGCAACTAACAGTTGCGTCGCGTCCTTCGAACAGTCGTGGTAAACGCGGGAGACGTAACGAATGCATTTGCTCTAGCGGAACATGTCTCACATACGCACATTCGGGTGTTATGCGCCAGTACCGTATGCTTTTTCGTTTTCCGGCCTAGGAAAAAAGACATGTCGGTATTATCTTGGGAGAGCGGGGGCCGTCAGGCCCGTATCGTACTATTGCCGAAGTTTATCTTCGATACACCAATCGCAAAGGACCAGATATGAAACGAATGTTGTTACTGGGAGACGAAGCGTTCGCGCAAGGAGCATTGGACGCTGGACTCTCGGGCGTGTACGCTTATCCGGGTACACCTTCCACGGAAATCATGGAGTATATTCAACGATCGAACATCGCCCGTGAGCGCGGCATACACAGAGAATGGAGCGCTAACGAGAAAACTGCTATGGAAGCCGCTCTTGGAATGTCGTATGCCGGCAAGCGCGCCATCGCCTGTATGAAACATGTCGGTCTCAATGTCGCGGCGGACGGTTTCATCAATGCAGGCATTACCGGCGCTAACGGAGGGTTGCTGGTACTGGCAGCCGACGATCCTTCCATGCATTCTTCGCAAAATGAGCAGGATTCTCGTTTCTACGGAAAGTTCGCCCTTATTCCCATCATCGAACCGGCGAATCAGCAGGAGACGTATCTCTCCGCTCGTTATGGCTTCGACATTTCCGAAAAATACGGAACACCCGTACTGATTCGCATCACCACACGCCTTGCGCATTCGAGATCCGGTGTCGAGTTGTCCGAATTGCTGCCCGAGAACGAGCTTCGACTCCCAGGAGATAAAAGACAATTCGTGCTGCTCCCCTCCATCGCGCGTCGCAACTACCAGGCGTTGCTTAGTAAGCAGAACGCCTTCGAAGAAGAAGCGGACCGCTCACCGTTCAATGCTCTTGTCGATGGCACTGACAACTCTCTCGGTGTGATTGCCTGCGGTATCGCGTATAATTATCTGATGGAGAATCACCCCGACGGTTGTCCGCATCCCGTTTTGAAAATCGGCCAATATCCAGCACCTCGCGATATGATTCGCGACCTGCTCAAGCGTTGCGAGCGCGTGCTGTTGCTCGAAGACGGTGCACCTTTTTTGGAAGAGCAGATACGGGGACTACTCGACGATACCTATACCATTCGCGGTCGTCTCGACGGCACAATTCCCCGTGCCGGTGAATTGAATCCAAACATTGTCGCAAAAGCGCTCGGGCACATAGTCGAAACCGGACAAGCTACACCCGACGTTGTCAAGCCCCGACCTCCCGAGCTTTGTCCCGGCTGCCCGCATATCGATAGCTACAACGCACTTAACGAAGCACTCAGGGAACTCGAACCGGGTCGTGTATTCAGTGATATAGGCTGCTACACGCTCGGTGCGCTCGAGCCATTCAATTCGATCAACTCCTGCGTGGACATGGGCGCATCCATCACGATGGCCAAAGGGGCCGCCGATGCCGGGTTGTTTCCTTCCGTAGCCGTGATCGGAGACAGCACCTTCACGCATTCCGGCATGACCGGACTGCTTGACGCGGTGATAGAGAATTCCCCCATAACCGTAATGATAGTTGACAATGAGACGACGGGCATGACCGGTGGGCAGGCCTCCTCCGCCAAAGGACGGCTTGAGGATATTTGCGCCGGTCTTGGTGTACCGAAAGATCACATAAAAATAGTCGAACCACTGAAAAAAACTCACGAGGAAAATGTCCGCATTATCAGGGATGAATTGTTCCATCGAGGTGTATCAGTGATAATCGAACGTCGCGAGTGCGTGATCACAGCACGGTTGGCAAAGAAACTCGAAAAGGAGGCAGCGGCATGAAACGAGACATCATTCTCGCCGGCGTCGGCGGACAAGGCATTCTGACAATAGCCACGATAATCGGCCATGCCGCGCTTGAACGGGGATTGAATCTGAAGCAATCGGAAGTACACGGCATGTCGCAACGCGGCGGCGACGTACAGTCGCATATGCGTATCAGCGACAAAGCCATTTTCAGCGATCTCATTCCCGAAGGTAGGGCGAACCTGATCATATCCATCGAACCGATGGAAGCGTTGCGTTATACCAGTTTCCTTGATCCCGACGGTTGGTTGATCGCCAATAAAAAGCCCTTCGTCAACATTCCGAACTATCCTGAGCATGAAAGCGTGTGGGAAAGCATCGAAGCCTTTCCACGCAGCGTACTCATCGACGCCGACAAAATCGCTCGCGAGGTTGCTACGCCAAGAGCGATGAATATCGTGATACTCGGAGCGGCTTCACCGTGGCTACAGCTCGAAACCGCCGAATTGGAATATGCGATAACGGCCGTGTTCAAGCGCAAGGGTGATGCAGTGGTTCAGCAAAACCTTGCCGCCCTGAAAGCCGGACGCAAGTACACGGAAGAGAAGAATCTCGCTCTGAGCTGAACCAAGCCGATGTCAACGTATCGAGGCGAACAAGCGTTCGCCCCTTTACTTGTATGTACCGCAGATCCGTATCGCCGGCTCTCGCTCCACACCACCCTCATTCCTCCGGAGCACGACCGCAGTGAGGAAACCGCTACATTCTCCTATATATGAAAGGTGAAAAGAACACGCTCCGCCTTTCACGTTTCTCGCTTTCGTCGGACAAGCCTCATTCCCGCCTTCGCCAAAGGCTTCGGCGGGCAAGCCTCATTTCCGCCTTCGCCAACGCTTCGGCGGGCAAGCATCATTTCTGCCTTCGGCAACGCTTCGGCGGGCAAGCACAATTCCCGCCTTCGTCAACCATCATGGTTGCGACGCGGTACAGTACTCGGAAAACCTGCAATGTATCGTACTGCGATTTTGAAGTACATTATCAGTGCTACTTATCCCTATTCCACTATGCGTTACTGCACCGAGCGAATTCTCGTCCTCTCAATCCTGATAGGATTGACGAGTACAGCCCGGAATATTGCATCCCAACAGGAAACAACGCCCTGCCGATAGTAGCGCATATATCCGCTACCCCTCCCAGTGCGTCAACACCGGCCAGACGAGAATGAGCAGGCTGAGTATGAAGAAGAATATCTGCATAGGGAAATGCCAGCGAAACCAGCGTTCGTATGGAATCTTGGCCATGCTCAATGTACCGATTGTGACGCCCGAGGTCGGAATAATCATGTTGGTGAAGCCGTCGCCAAGCTGATACGCCAGTACTGCGGTCTGACGTGTCAAACCCGAGAGATCCGCCAACGGCGCCATCAAGGGCATGGTCAGTGCGGCCTTTGTCGAACCTGAAGGGATGAAGAAATTCACCGCCATCTGCATGACGTACATCACATCCGCAGCGAGTAATTTCGGAAGCTTGCCAGTGACCGATGACATGGCATACAGTATCGTGTCGATGATATTGCCATCTTCAAGTATTACAATGATACCGCCTGCGAAACCGACGATGAGTGCAGCACCCGCCATGTCCTTGACACCGGCGATGAAATTCTTCGCCATCTCGTTCGGGCCCTGGCCCGCGGCTATGCCCGAGAATATTCCCATGGCAAGAAACAGTGCGGAGAGTTCCGGGATATACCAGTTCCAGACGCTGACACCCACTATCATGCCGACGACGCCGGCTAGGAGCACCAGCAACGCGGCCGCGTGCCGACGTGTGAATTCCGATTGCTCCTGCTGTTTGCGACGTATCTCCTCGCGCCGCTCGATGTCCAGATCGTACATGAGGCTGCGCTTCGGATTCTTGCGTATGCGTGCAGCGTACACCATGACCCAGGCTATGCTCGCAGCAGTAATGACTAGCCAGACAACAAGTCTGTACTCCCATCCTGACACAAGCGGAATGCCGGCGATACCCTGAGCGATCTGCAATGTGAACGGATTGAGAAACGCACCGGCGAAACCGACGCCAGCGGCAAGAAAACTCAACGAGACACCGACGAAAGAATCGTATCCCAATGATAGGGCCAACGGAACGAAGATGAGCACGAAAGGCATAGCCTCTTCGCACATACCGAACACCGCACCGAACAAGGAGAAGAACGTCATCACTATCGGAATGACGAGGTATTCGCGACCGCGCAGCACACGCACCAATCGTAGCGTCCCGGATGCTATGGCACCGGTTTCATTTAAAATGAAAAACGCGCCGGCAACCAGAAATATGAATGCGATAATCTCCGCAAGCCGAATGAACCCGTTGATCGGTGCCGTGAACACTTCCACTGTCTGTGGCTGTGCGGGTTCCGGAGTGTAGGAACCGACGACGAGCACCTCGCGTGTTCCACTACCGACATGCTCCACGACCCTATCATACGATCCCCCGGGAATCACCCACGTTGCAACAGCGCAAAGAAGAATGAGGCCGAAAACTATAACGAATACATTGGGAATTTTTTTCATGTATCTCCTTGTCGCGAAACGTGCGCGACCAGTGAAAGCTCGACTTGTCGGGAAGTGTTACGGAACAACGGTGTTATTGCAAGAGGCAGCGGTTCCGCGCTGCTGTCAGGCAAGCGTCACTGCGGCTCCTGCAATTTGTACTCTTTGACCTTGGTCTGCATGGTCTTGTAGTCGATCTGGAGTATGCGTGCCGCTTTGGCTTTGTTCCATCCGGTCCGTTTCAGCGTCTCGAGTAGAATCTGCCGTTCGATTTGCGAGGTGTGCTTGCGAACGTGATCCTTGAGCGACACACCCTGATCGAAATCCGTTTCGTCCATCTCCGCAGCCATGGCGAGAGCGAAGCTTCGCTCGGATGCCATTTCGAAGTCCACCTGCTCAGCCGAAACGAAATCATCGGCGAACAGTACAGCGCGGCGGACAACGGTACGCAATTGAGCAACATTTCCGGGCCAATTGAAATTGATAAGCTTGTCGAGCGCCTTGGGGGTGAAGCCGCTGACGTTTTTATTGAGTTCCTTGTTGGCTTGCTGTATGAAACGGCTGGCAAGAAACGGTATGTCCGTCTTTCTTTCCTGCAACGACGGCACGTGCAAGCTGTATTCATTGAGCCGGTAGTACAGATCGGCGCGGAACGTCTTTTCCTCTATCATTGCAGCCATATCCCTGCTCGTACTCGTCACGATGCGCACATCTATCGGAATAAGCGTGTCGCCACCGAGGCGCGTGACCTTTTTCCCTTGCAGGATATGGAGGAACTTCGCCTGCAAACGAAGTGGCATAGCGGAAATCTCTTCAAGAAACAACGTCCCGCCTTGTGCCTGTTCGAAGCAACCGGCATGGGCTGCCTCGGCGTCTTCGAACGCTCCTTGCTCATAGCCATACAATTCGCGTTCCAGCAAGGTCTCAGAAAGCGCATCACAGGCCAGAGGCAGTAATGGCGCCGTAGCCCGATAGCTGCCATCGTGCAACGACTGCGCCACGATAGACTTGCCGGTACCGTGTTCACCGGTGATAATCACGTCGAATTCCGTCTTCGCAACACGCTTCACAACGGAATTGAGTTCGACGATGACATCACTGGTACCCATTTCACGGAGCAGGTCATCCGGCTGCTGCTTGCTTTCGACGACAAGATTGCGATATTTTCGGCGAGCGAGACGTTCTTCCAGCGCACGAGCAACGATGTCTAGAATTTCGTCGAGTTCGAAGGGTTTGGCAATGTAGTCGAACGCACCCGCCTTCATTGCTTCCACAGCACCCGGAACGCCGGCCAAGGCTGTCATGAACATGATCGGAGCTTCGGAATTGATTTGTCTCATGCGCAACATGGTCTCGCGTCCGCTCATCACGGGCATGAGAATATCCAACACGACAATGTCCGGCTCTTCTTTTCTGAAGCGTTCCAATGCGGTCTCACCGTCCATCGCCATCATTGCAACAAGCCCCTGCTTTTCGAACAGACGTTTGAGCAACAAGCACATGTCTTCCTCATCGTCTACGATGAGAACTTTCATTCCCCTGTATTTTTCAAGATTACTGTTCATTTGAATAACCCCTGTGTGTAATCAATTCGATAAAATACGGGAATTCAGTATCGAATTCAACAAATCAAGGGAATAATTTCCTTGCCTATCGCAGCCCCCGGTTCGCTGAATGCCAGTGCATGCCTTGAAGCTGAGAAATAGTGTAGAATTCAGACATTCCAACTGCTGAATATATCAACACATGCTAAGTCGTTACCACACAACGATTTAGCTGCTTTTCTAGAGCGACACTGTAAAATAACCGTTGATTTATTCAACACTACGTGCGCATTCCATTGCGGCAACGAGACGGCTATTTCCACGTAACTTATTATTTAACAAGGAGTTAGGCCGGATCAACCAGGGCGCGATTCTTTGGTACGATTATTGTTGTTATTATATACAGAAAGCATGTGGAAAATATCAACATCACTCTCTCAATAAGGAGTTCGTCATGGTAGCATTATTCATCATCCTGTTCGTAGCACTTCTGCTCGGGATTGATCTTATCATCCAAGCACGAAGTAAACGCTACCCCTTGATGTCATCCGTACCCAATGCAGCCGCAAGCGGTATGAAGCGCGAAACTGTCCGCATCCCGAAAGGAGTGTTCTTTCACCCCGGGCACACTTGGGCCCGCATGCAGGACGGCAACAGCATGAGCATCGGTATAGATGATTTCGTACAAAAGGCATTAGGTCGAATCGACCGCATTGGTCTCCCGTCCGTCGGCGAAGAAGTGCGTCAAGGTGATCCTATCATTGCGATCGCACATTCCGGTCGCAACCTGAAACTTGTCGCTCCAATCAGTGGGCGTATTACTGCGATCAATCGCGACGTCCTGGAAAATCCGGGTCTGATCAGCGAGAATCCGTACAAGGACGGCTGGCTGTTCATGATAGAAGCCTCCGAAATGGCGGGGAATCTCAAGGCCATGCATGTCGCCGAGCAGGCTATAGACTGGATCAAGGAAGAAGTGCGACGCTTTCGTGAATTCCTTGCGTCGGAACAATTGCAGCCTGCTGTCGGCGAAGCCATGCTCGACGGCGGCGTGCCGGTGGCTGGTTCGCTGGATCATTTGGACGAAGAGCGTCTACACGAATTCGAGGAAACCTTCCTCCGCTGAAACTGAGCAAGGCGTCGACACTGCAACAACATGATATTCATCCGCAATCAGGAGCATTCTCATGGCAAATGCAATTCTCGTCGATCTGGCTCGTTGTGTCGGATGCGGCGCATGTAGCTCCGTCTGCCAGGAAATACACCATTTCCCTCAGGAGGAAAGCGCTATTCTCGATGAACATAACTTCACCGTACTCGATCACTACGAAACCGACGACGGAGAAGAAATTTTCGTACGACGTATGTGTCAACACTGCCAGGACCCGGCATGCGTGTCGGTCTGTCTTGTTGGTGCATTCGATAAGACCAGCGACGGCGCTGTCACATGGGACACTGACAAATGTATCGGATGTCGCTATTGCATGCTGGCCTGCCCGTTCGATGTACCGAAGTACGAATGGCGCGCCTTATCACCGAAAGTACGGAAATGTACCATGTGCCATGCCGAACGGCACATCAGCGAAGATTGCGCGGTCGATTCACGAGGATTTCTCATCGACGACAAAGGCAAGCGCCTTCGTATCGACGGCCATCAGGTAACGGACGAGCATCGTGATTTGATCATAGCATTGACCACAGACATGAATGGTGATCGCGCAACCGCCTGCACCGTCGCGTGTCCTATGGAAGCCACCAGTTTCGGAACGCGAGACGAACTACTTGCCGAGGCATGGAGCCGTATCACCGACGAGCCCGATACCTACGTGAAAAAAGTATACGGCCAACATGAGGTCGGGGGTACATCCGTGTTCTACGTCACTTCCGTTCCCTTCGAAAAACTCGGCTTCATGACGAAGCTGGAATACACACCGCTTCCCGAAAAAACCTGGAACGTTCTCAAGCACATCCCCGACGTCGTTATCACGGCCGGCGTTGCGCTTGGTGCAGTGTACTGGATAACGAATCGGAGAGACGAGGTTCGCCGTTTCGAAGAACAACATCAGCAATCACAACACACCAACGAGAAGTGAGGATATGCTCATGTTGCAACGACTTTCTTTCTGGAAAATCATGGGAGGCCTCTTTCTCCTCAGTGGTCTGGCGGCTGCTGTCGTTCGCTTCGGTTGGGGACTCGGCGCCGCGACGAATCTATCGGATATCGCTCCCTGGGGCCTGTGGATCGGCTTCGACGTCGTAACCGGTGTCGGACTCGCGGCGGGTGGATTCACTATAGCCGGAATGACGTACATTTTCAACATCAAGCGCTTCAAGCCCATCGTGCGTCCAGCCATTCTCACGGCATTTCTCGGTTATCTGCTCGTCATCGTCGGTCTACTTCTGGACCTCGGCCGTCCGTGGTCCATCTGGCACGCACTGATCTACCACAACTATCAAAGCGTACTGTTCGAAGTAGCAATGTGCGTGATGATATACACGGCTGTATTGGCCCTGGAATTTTCACCCGTGATCATGGAACGCTTCAAGCTGCATCGAACCTTGAAAGTCATAAAAGCGATCACCATACCACTGATCATTGCAGGCATACTCCTATCGATGCTCCATCAATCTTCCCTCGGTTCGCTGTATTTGATCATCCCGCAGAAAATGCACCCCTTCTGGTACTCTCCTCTTCTGCCCGTGCTGTTTTTCGTGAGCGCGATTATCGTCGGACTGAGTATGACCATTGTGGAAGCGTATCTGAGCGCCCGCGCCTTTCAAAAAACGTTGGAGACACCATTGCTGAGAGAATTGGCACGCATCATGATCGCTGTTCTTCTGGTGTTCTTCACACTACGTTTCCTGGACCTCGGGCACCGTGGCGCATTGCCCTTACTTTTCGATGGCAGTCATGAAGCGGCCATGATGTGGCTTGAAATAGCACTCATGTTGTTCATTCCTCTCATTCTCTTTAATGTTCGTGGGTGGGGTCGGTCCAGGCAGGGACTGTTCTTCACGGCTGTATCCTTCGTCAGCGGCTTCGTGATGAACAGATTGAATACTACCATGACATCGCTCGAGCGCTATTACCAGGAACAATTCGGCGTGACGTACTTCCCGTCAGTCGGAGAAATCGCTGTCACGTTGTCCATTGTCACGGCAGGATTCGTGATTTTCGGTCTTGCGGTCAAGTACCTGCCGATTTTTCCCCATGCTGTCGAGGAAGAAGAAACTGTGTTGGACCTCGCGAGCGGACGCACAACGGATGTTCTGGAGCGATCAACATCTCCGGAGTATCAATGAGCAAAGTTATTTTATCGTAAACTCAGCGGATGATGTGGCGGGCCGTTCGGCCTGCCACAGGTCCGCAAATCACATAGAAAAAAATACGAAGCGTCATGAATACACCCATAACAAACGAAAACACAGCACTGTGCATCTGGTCCGAGGCGAAGATACTTCACCATCGGTTGTGCAATCGCAATTTCGCATGCGAAAGCTGTCCACTGGACGCAGCGCTCAGAAATAATGATGTAGTTGATACCGGAAGCGACGATCTCTCGTTCAGCACTCTCAACGTCCCTGGTCCTGATGAATCCGAGGCCTTCCCCCGCTCTCTGATCGCGCCGTTTCTTCATCTCGACATCTGCGACGAATGCAGGTATACTCGCACCCATTCATGGCTGAGAAAGGATTCGACTGGTGTTGTTTGGTCTGGGCTCGACAGCTTCGCGGCAGCTCTTCTGCCTCACGAGGGCCACATTGTCACAGCCGCGAAAAACACGCACATCCACGCTGGTGAAGCGTACGCATGGATTTATGGCCAGAGTACAGTTTTCGAACTGCATGCTCCGTTGAGCGGTATACTCATGACGCGGAACGACAAATTGGATCAGGGCGTCGCACACATACGCAACGCTCCGTATCGCGAAGGTTCTATTGCGGCATTCCTGCCGGACGCTGGCGAATACCGGGTAAGAACCACTCATTCCGCATTTCAGCATGCCGCTGTGATGCGTCGCGATTGCAGCAAGCTCTTCAATACATTGCGCCGTGCCATCGGCAGCGCGTCCACTATTGCAGGAGCTTGCCTGAACGACGGTGGTGAACCGATAGAGGACTTCGAGATGCTGTACGGTTCGCGAACGTACAACACGCTGATTAGAAACTTCCTATCTCCCGAGCGGTGAGTGATAATCTTGGATTAGGAAACAGTTTTCGCTTTCTCCCGTGATTTCCACTTTCGCTCTCCCCCCGCGATTTCACTCCCGTGTGTTTCTTGTGTAGTTGCTCAGCGTTTCATAGCTTATGTGGCGGATGTCGGCCATGCTCATTCGCGAGGACTACCCGATGCGCATATACCAATCCATAAGTTTCAAAATAATCATCATACTTTTCCTAGCGATGCTTCTGGTCACGTTAGGGACGACGTACATTCATGACCGCACACTGAGAAACTATCTTGAGCAGACCATGAACGTGTGCGCGGAGCGAACGTCTTTTCTCGTGGAACTTGCGCTACAACACGGTATGCAGGAGAATCATCCCGAGGACATCCGCAGCACCATCAACGATCTTGGATATGCCGAGAGCATCGAGAACATCAGAGTTTATGATAAATCAGGGAGAATCGCATACGCCTCCGATACCGAATCCGTAGGTACCGTGGTCGATCTACGTTCCGAGGCTTGCTACATGTGTCATACACCAGAAATCCCGTATGAAATAACAGAGCGCGATCATTACATGCGGGTGTTCAGGGTGCCGAGTGGTGAACGCATCATGGGGCTTATCACGCCTATTCGAAATAAGCGCAGTTGCTGGGAGGCCGATTGTCATGCTCACCCGAGGGATCAAACCGTGCTCGGAGTTCTCGATGTTCAGATGTCTCTGGCGGAAACGGACGCACAGGTACGACAGGGAAGAAGTTTTCTCATTTTCTCGGCGCTTATCACATTCGTCCTGCTCGCTGCGGCAACATGGGTGTTTGTTTTCTTCGTCGTGCATAAACCCGTGCGTACGCTTATCAAGGGTACACAGGAACTGTCCAGCGGCCGTCTCGATTACAATATTCCGCTCGAACGCGGAGATGAACTCGGGAATCTGGTGCGTGCATTCAACACAATGGCAACCGACCTGAAACTTGCTAAGGCCGAACTCGTGGAATGGTCCAACACGCTGGAAGAAAAAGTCGAGCGTAAGACTGCCGAACTGAGTTCGGTACAATCGCAAATACTGCACATGGAAAAAATGGCGTCGCTCGGAAAGCTGAGTTCCATGATAGCGCATGAATTGAACAATCCTCTCGCCGGCATACTCACTTACGCTCGTTTGACGCAGAAACGATTGGGTGGGGATGATCTCGACGAAAAACGTCTGGAAGCGATGCGTACCGATGTGCAGCTCATCGCAGACGAGGCGAAGCGATGCGGTGATATTGTCAAGAATTTGTTGTTTTTCGCCCGTGGACAATCCGGCCAATACAAACAGGCGGATATCAACGAGATCATTACGAAATCCATCAAACTCATACAACACAACCTCGATTTACACGAGATTAAACTCGATGTGACTCTACCGGAAACACAAGTGTTGGCGACCTGCGAACAAAATCAGATGCAGCAAGCAATACTCGCCCTGCTGATGAACGCTATCGAAGCAATGAGCGATGGAGGGAAATTGGGGATAACGCTCTCACGCGAGAACTCGACCGTCGTAGTGCGGATATCCGACACGGGCACGGGGATTTCGGAGCAGGATCAACAGCGTATATTCGAACCGTTTTTCACGACAAAAGAAGAAGGTCACGGTACTGGACTGGGATTGTCGATAGTATACGGCATCGTCAGATCCCACGAAGGCACAATCACCGTCAACAGCGAGCCGGGGAAAGGTTCCATCTTCACCATTCGAATTCCGTACAGCGGACCAACCACATTACAATCCACACAAGAAGCATGAGCAACGCACTCGACCCATCCGAAATCACCATACTCGTCGTCGATGACGAAGCCAGCGTCCGTATGTCCCTGGATGCTTGGTTTCGTGACGATGGATTCACCGTACTCGTAGCCGAGAATGCCGCAGAAGCGCTCAAGCGCATGCAGGAGCACTCCATCGACATCATTCTGCTCGACATCAAAATGCCCGGCATGGATGGCTTGGCCTTGCAGGATCGTATCAGAGAATTCGATCAGGATGTCATCATCATCATCATCACTGCGTTCGCCACAGTGGACACCGCTGTGCGTGCCTTGAAAGCGGGTGCCTTCGATTACACGACTAAACCAGTCGACCCTGACGAACTTTCCATTCTCGTACGTAACGCCGTGGAGAAAATCCGACTTCGTCGGGAAAACACCGCGTTGCGCGAGACCCTCGATGCGTTGCAATTCGTGGACGATATCGTGGGCGAAAGTCCGGAGATGCAACACGTGCTGGAACTTGTGCGAACGGTCGCACCAACGGATTCGACCGTACTCATATTGGGTGAGAGCGGAACAGGGAAAGAACTCATCGCACGCGCCATTCACATGAACAGCAAACGACGATATTTCCCGCTCATTCCCGTCAACTGCGGTGCATTGGCGGAATCACTGCTCGAAAGTGAGTTGTTCGGCCACGAGCGGGGCGCATTTACCGGTGCTCAATATCGGCGAAAGGGCAAATTCGAGATGGCCAAAGGCGGAACACTGTTTCTTGATGAAGTCGGAACGCTCAGTCTCAAATCACAAGTCGATCTGCTCCGAGTTCTTCAGGACAAGGAATTCCATCGAGTCGGCGGCGAACAAAGCGTGAAGGTGGATTTCCGTCTTATCTGCGCAACGAATACAGACCTTGAAGCGGCCGTGAAGGCTGGGTCGTTACGTGAAGACTTGTTCTACCGCATCAACGTCTTTTCGATCACCATCCCTCCGCTTCGGGAACGGAGAAGCGACATTCCGCTTCTTGTGAAGTATTTCCTCAACGTACTCTCGACATCAATGAACAAACGCATCGAGGGTATTTCGCGCGAGGCCATGGATGCATTGATGCATCATGACTGGCCCGGCAATGTGCGCGAGCTGGAAAACGCCATGGAACGAGCTATCGTAGTCAATCGAGGAGGTGAAATCTTAACCGATGATTTGCCGATGCAACTCTCGTCTCTTCCTTCCGCTGAATCCGATGAGAGTACGCTGGCGGATGTCGAGCGCCGTCACATCCTGCGCATGCTCGAGGAATTGAACTGGAACATTTCGCGCACCGCCGAGCGATTGAGCATAGATAGGGTCACATTGTACAACAAAATCGAAAAATACGGATTGAAACGTCCGGATTGACGCTGCATGTATGATGTGGACCTCATACCATTAGGCGCAAGCGCTAGATTGCTGTCGCTTGACGATCTCGCTGAAGGGATTCAGAAAGCACTACCCACCCGCGTAAGACTGCGCGAGTTGCACATTGAACTGGAGGAGACGCTCGACCCTTCCCGGCAACAGTACCATTCCACATTGCTGCTCGTTAAGCTGCTCGAACACGCTGGGGAGGGAGAATCGAAACTACTGGGGATCACAGCGTACGATCTGTTCATTCCGATACTCACCTTCGTGTTCGGTCAGGCGCAGTTGAACAACCGTGCTGCCGTGTTTTCTTCTTTCCGCTTGCATAACGAATTTTACGGATTGCCCGCCTCCGGCAACGTGCTCCGGCAACGCATCCTCAAAGAGGCTCTTCACGAACTCGGACACACCTTCGGATTGCGACACTGCACCACCCGACCCTGTGTGATGAATTCCTCGACGTACGTCGAGGACATCGACCTGAAACCTAGGGATTTCTGTTTGCCTTGCATCGAGCACATCAGATTACTAGTTTAACCGTGTTCGATTCCGCCGTAGGGAAAAGCGGCGGGTAGTAATATCACAATTCACGCGGCAAGTAGCCGCATCGCTCACCAAACACAACGAATCAGGGAGAATCGTCATGTCTGGAAAAATCTACATCATCACGAATGTTCTGCTCGTCATTGTATTCTCGACGGCGAATGCACAAATCTGGCATTGTGATTTCGGCACGGGTATCGGAGTTCACAGCAGCGGAGAAAGCTTGTCCTTCCTACCCGCACCGCCGGCCGGTACGGCGCGGGTTCGTGTCGGCAATCAGGGAGGCATATTCGCACTGGAAAACCCCGGCAACCTCTTGCTCGGCACAGATTCGGAATTGCGCATTTCGGCGGCTACCGGAGCGTCCATCAACAAGTTTTCGGCGTTCGGTCTCACTCCGGGGACGACGAGTACATTGAGGTTTCAGTGCGTTCTCAGCGGCGGAGCTGGTGAATGGTATTTCTTCATCGGGAGCGGTAGTTGCTTCGAAGGCAATACCATATTTACTTCTTCGCATGTATTCACGGGAATCCGTTTCTCAATCGACACTGCGGGAACAATCGCTCTGTCTCTGCGTGGCGCTTCAGGATGGTCGGCTATACCAGCAGCACCGGGTCTGGACAGCGTTCTGACCTTCGATGTGTATTGCAACAACAGCTCGCACACACAGCCGTACAACTACGCCACTCCCGTCGATGTCGCCGCCCGTTCCGTCGATATCTGGTTGAACGGAGTTCGTGTAGCAACAAGCGCGGCGAAATCCGCGCTGCCGGACACATCACACATTGATTCTTTCATGTTCTACGGATCAAACAGCCCGAACAACGCTTCACACCTGCTTCTTGACGATGTATTCTACGCACCATCCATTGCGGCAACACCCTTGCCCGTCCAGTTAGTGATGTTTTCCGCTGTTCGAGAGGAACGCACTGTATGCTTGCGCTGGGAAACCGCAAACGAATTGAACAACTACGGATTCGTCGTCGAACGACGGGATTTGTGCGACACATGCACTTGGTCTGATATGGTGTTCATTCCCGGCGCCGGTGCGAGCAATGTGCTTAGGAGCTACGAATGGTGCGATTCCTCAGCACCGAGCACAGACTGCCAATACCGGTTGAGACAGATCGACAGGGACGCTTCGACGCAGCATTCGCACATCGTCACTGTGGTACAACGTGGCAGCTCCAGAGGCGACTTGCTGGATGTACTCTACCCGAACCCCGCTCGCTCCGACGTTAGCATTGTACTTCGAATGCTCGCCCCGGGGTGGATTCGACTTGTGCTGTATTCAAGCACTGGAATGCGAATCGCAGAGCTGATGCCCCGGCGTGTTCTCCCGGCTGGTCAGCATCACCTCGGATTTCATTGCTCGCACCTGCCCCGGGGTCGCTTTATCTGCGTAATCGAAGGTCCATTCGGAGTACGATACCAGCGCCTCGTGCTCCTCTGACCGCGATACGCTTACCAAAGCAAAGACGATAAACAATTCACCGACTGCTTTCACGCGATGTGTTGATAGTACTGATGTGCTTCGCGAGAATTTTCTCTTGCACAGGCACACATCATCTGTACACGCACCTCGTTCTATGTTCCCATGCGATATACTTGACTTGTCGCATGGGATTTCGTATGTTAACAGGCGATTTAACCAATTGATTAAATTAAATGAATTAACGTTATGGTGAACGACGAATACACGGAAACCGAAGAAAAAATCTTCCTTGCTGCGTTGGAGGAGTTCGGTATCAACGGCAAGCAAGGAGCACGAATGCAGGCGATCGCCGACAGGGCCGGATTCAATAAGGCGCTGGTTCATTACTACTTCAGAAAAAAGGACAATCTGTACGACAAGGCGTTCGACTTTGTTATCAGACGATTTTTCTTCCGCATACTGGATTCGCTGGACACGGACAAGAGTTTTCCTGAACTCATGTATGATGTTATTTCCTTGTACATGGACATACTCGAGTCCAACCCCTCGTTACGGAAATTCCTGTTGCGCGAGGTCTCGGACGGCGCACCGGTACTGAGCGAGAGCCTTCGTCGAGCATTCACTCCCGACATACCGACAGTTCCGGAAATGTTCATACGGAAATTCAACGACGCAGTGCATCGTGGCGTATTCCGGCCCCTCGATCCAATTCAAACACTTATCACACTATTGGGTGCCTGCGTGTTTTTCTTCGTCGGATTTCCCGTACTGTCCTCATTCCTGCCGGATTTGACGAAACATCGCGAACGTATGTTGGCAGAACGCAAGCAGCACATTTACGACATACTTCTTCACGGACTGCAACCCGCCCCGGAGACCAAGTCATGACTACGAACTCTGTTATATCTTATGTCGTTGCAAGTCTTCTTCCCTTCACAGTACTCGCACAACAGCATATTTTGACTCTCGATGAAGCAAAACAACGCGCTGTCGAAGTATCGGAGAACATTCAACTTGCACGACTTGCAATCGAACAGGCCCGGCATGGACTCGAGTCCGTCCGTGCGGAACGCTTCCCTGCTTTGGAGCTATCCGCGCTTTACTCCCATTTCAGTGAGACAGCAGGGATTTCTCTCGATATTCCCGGACTTCCTGGCACACGACTGCAATTCGGTGACGGCAATATATACGAAGCTGCTCTTAGCACGCGATTAGCACTGTTCACTGGTTTCCGACTCCAGAGCACTCGACATGCACATGAAATGCGGATCGCAATAGCAGAGGAACAGCTTGCCGCCTCGCGCAATACGCTGATCGCGCGAGTGATGAGTGTGTATAAGCTCGCTCAACTCCATAATGCCGATATTCGGATTTACGACGAACAGATGAACTACCTGAACGTCCAACGTGATATGCTGATACAGCTTCTGGCTCAAGGGCAACTGATGCCATACGACACGCTCGTGCTGACAACACGCACTGCATCACTCGCCGTTCAACGCGCCGGAGCTGTAAGAGAATACCACAATGCCCTGCTGGAATTGGCAGCCTTCATCGACGAGCATGCTTCATTCGATATTAACAGTGATACGCGCCAAGACGATCAATTCACTGCTATCGGACTGGAGGGCTTGTTCTCCGAAGCACTGAAACGGCGTTCCGATCTTCGCATACTCGAACTCGACTCGCAGCAACGAGAAGCCTTGCTTCGCGCCGAACAGTCGGTGCACTATCCCATCATTGCCGCAACCGCATCATACAGATACGGAAGGCCCGGGGTGGATCAATTCCGTAACGAGTGGATGAATTACTATACAGCAGGCGTATCCATGAAATGGAATATCTTTGCCTGGGGCGGTGACAAACATCGCATTGAGGCCAGACGGATAGACGTGCGGTCGATTCAACCACGAATGCAGAAACTGCGTCGCGATATTCGTAGGGACATCGCCGCCGTGCTGAATGATCTGCAAGTACTTCGGAGCACCCTGGAACTCATCGACACGCAAACGCGTCAGGAAAACGAGAAGGCCGAACTGCTACGACATCGGCTCGTTGAAGGTACAGCTACCGCAGCGGAAGTGGTTGACGCGGAAAGTTCTCTTACAAGCGCGCGACTTTCGAAGGAGCGTTGTTTGATACAATACGACCTGAAACTGATTGAACTCGCCGTAATGATCGGCAAGGATTTGTAAGGAGCCCCCAACATGCAACGCATCATCTACTTTCTCCTTCCACTACTGTTCTCCATTACGGCATGTTCGGACAAAGCGGGGAACGACATGCTCTTCACCGGCATGGTCGAGGCAAACACTGTTCGTGTCAGCGCCATGACGGCAGGCCGCATTCTGCAGCTTTCCTGTGACGAGGGTGCGACAGTGCGACAGAACGATACTTTGGCACGAATCGATGCGGAAAAACTCGATATTCAACTCGCTCAACAAGACGCGTTGCAGAAGGAATTAGTCCATCGGATATCTTCTGCGGAGCATCAGCGTTCAGCAGTCAAAGTGCGTCGAGACAATATCGAATTGAAGCTGAAACGATTCCGGGCCTTGCTCAGCAACAACGCAACCACACAACAAGCGGTTGACGATCTCTCTGCGCAACTGTCAGCGCTGGATGCGGAACTGCAAGCAGCAGAAGCATCAATTGCTGCACTCCGCGGAAAACGCGAACAAATCGACGCTACACGTGCACTTGCTCTGGCACAGCGAAACGACGCCGTGCTCACTTCGCCTATGGATGGCACTATTCTCATCCGCTATGCTGAATCTGGTGAATTCGTGGGACCCGGAACACCAATATGCGAAATCGGTGACATACGACGTATGTGGGCAAGAATATATATTTCGGAAAAAGAACTGTCGAATGTCCGGCTTGGACAAAGCGCTACCCTGCGTATGGATGCTTCGGACATGAGTATACCTGGCAAGCTTGAATGGATTTCCAGTACAGCGGAGTTCACACCGAAAAGCATACTCACCGAGGAAACCCGCACCTCTCTGGTATACGCCGCCAAGATCGCTTTCGACAATACTGACGGGCTGCTGAAAATCGGCATGCCTGTAACCGTGAACATCGAAAGAATGAAATGATGCATACTCTCGTCGAACTGCTGAACGTCACGAAAGCCTTCGGAAGCAAACGCGCTGTCCATGATCTGAGCTTCACTGTTGCCCGGGGGGAGATATTCGGACTGATCGGTCCAGATGGCGCGGGCAAGACGACATTGCTCCGCATGCTTGTCACGCTGTTGCGTCCCGACCACGGTTCCATTCTGATAGATGGTTTCGACACGGTAAAAGACGTGGAATATATTCGCGCAATAATCGGATACATGCCGCAGCGCTTCTCGCTGTACCCCGATCTTTCAGTGGAGCAGAATCTCCGTTTTTTCGCGGACCTGTTCGAAGTGCCGAAAGATCTCTTCGAGCAACGCAAGGAGCGCCTGTATGCATTCAGCAGACTTCGTCCGTTCGCTTCGCGTCTTGCCGGGAAATTGTCCGGTGGTATGAAACAGAAGCTCGCATTGTCATGCACGCTCGTACACGATCCGATTCTGCTTGTGCTTGATGAAGCGACCACCGGTGTTGACCCGGTATCACGAGTCGAATTCTGGAACATTCTCGACGAGCTGCGCGCCGAAGGCATGAGCATCATTGTATCCACGCCGTACATGGACGAGGCATTACTCTGCGACCGCGTAATCATCATGCATGAGGGCAGTATGCTGCGCTGTGCAAAACCGACCGAGTTGATCGCGGAATACCCTTGGCCTGTATTCGCTCTTGAAGGAAGCGATCTGATGATGAGAATGCCTTCAGTGGAATCTCTCCCCGGTGTGCGCGATGTTCAAGCTTTCGGTGATGGTCTGCACGTCACGACAGAGCTTGATGTGAGTGTCAGTGACATCGAGCATGCACTTTCACGCATTCCGGGGGATAGTGTGAACATTCGATCCATACAACCTTCTTTCGAGGATGTGTTCATCGCTCATGTGTATGAGAGGCTGCATCATGACTGACGATGTAGCAGTATTCGCGCACGATCTCACGAAGCGCTTCGGGAAGTTTACCGCAGTTGATTCCATTTCACTTGAAGTAAGGCGTGGCGAGATTTTCGGATTTCTCGGAGCCAACGGTGCCGGCAAAACAACTGCCATACGCATGTTCTGCGGTCTGTTGCCACCAAGTTCCGGCCAAGGACGAGTTGCGGGATACGACATCAGCTCCCAGGCACGCAGCATCAAACGAACCATCGGATACATGAGTCAGAAATTTTCATTGTACGAAGACCTGACTGTTATGGAAAACATCGAATTCTACGGCGGCGTCTATGGTCTGAATCGTGCGCAAATCCAGTCGAAAATCGCATCATTGCTTGGGGAACTCGACCTCGGCTCACAACGGAATGAACTCGCTGCATTGCTACCTCCGGGTTGGAAACAACGGTTGGCATTGAGCGTTGCGCTTATGCACGAGCCTTCCATACTGTTTCTCGACGAACCCACTGCCGGGGTCGATCCTCTCTCGCGCCGCAATTTCTGGCGCCTCATCTACGAAATCGCCGCATCGGGAACGACGATTTTCGTCACGACGCATTACATGGACGAAGCCGAGTACTGCGGACGTCTCTCCATCATGGACCAAGGCCGCATTATCGAAATCGGTACACCGGGAGAACTCAAGCGCAAATATCAACGCTCCGGCATGCAGGATATCTTCGTGCATCTGGTCGGTCGAGGGCTTGAAGCGGAACGACGAATCAGCGGAGAGGCATCATGAACAGACGCACGCTCGCCATCATGCGCAAGGAATTCGTCCACATCGTACGCGATTGGCGGTCACTGCTCATAGTCATTCTCATGCCAATACTGATGATACTACTCTATGGTCACGCCATCACGCTTGACATGAAGAATATCCGCTTCGCCGTCATCGATCATGCCAATACGCAGGAGAGCCGCGAAATCATTCGCGCATTTAGTGACAATGAATTCTTCATTGCACACGAACACAACATTCGCAATCAGGACATCGAAGACTTGATGCTTTCCCGCGCCGTACAGATGGTATTGATCATTCCCAGCGATCTCTCGCATGATGTGAACACGAGACGTAGTGCTACTGTACAAGTGCTCATCGATGCGAGCGACAGCAATGTCGGCACGTTTATAGGAACGTATTCCGAGCAAGTACTAGCTCTGGCGGCTCAACGTCTGTATGGCGAAGCAACACCACTGTTCCACTTGTCGCCACGGATTTTCTACAATCCGGATATGAAAAGCACGAATTTTTTCGTTCCCGGCCTTGCCGCAGTAATTCTCATGCTGATTGGCGCCCTACTGACGTCCATCGCCATCACGAGAGAAAAGGAAACGGGGACATTGGAACAGATACTGGTGTCACCTGTTCGTCCAATCGAGATTCTGGTTGGCAAGGTCGCACCCTATATGCTGATCGGTCTGATAGACGCCGCGTTGATTCTCCTCAGCTCGTATGTGCTTTTCGATGTACCCGTCAAGGGCAGTATTGTCCTTCTCGGCCTCTTGTCGCTGTCCTACATCTTCGTGGCGCTGAGCATGGGACTGCTGATCTCCACAGTTGCGCCAACGCAGCAAATAGCCATGTTCATGACCTTAATGGCAACCATACTCCCAACCATCATGCTAAGCGGCTTTCTTTTCCCCATCCCGAGCATGCCGTTGCTACTTCAGTGGCTGACCAATGTCATCCCTGCCACATACTACCTTGTCATTATCAGAGGCATCATGCTCAAGGGCGTCGGATTAGCCGAATTGGCGACACAAGCGTTGGTACTAAGCGCAATAGGCATTGTCCTGATCATCGCGGCGACGCGACGATTTAGGCTGCGTCTTGAATAATCGGCAAGCATAGAAGTTCTCATCACACACAGCAACGAACGCATGCGACAAGTGTATCACCTGGTGCGGAAAGAATTCCGGCAGATATTTCGCGATAAGACCATGATCGTGATTCTGTTCGTCGTGCCGTTCATTCAATTGATCATTTTAGGAAATGCTATAAGCACTGACGTCAAACACACAAGCTTGCTGATAATGGACCAGGACGGTACACCGATGAGCCGTGAATTGTCCCGAGCATTCATGCATTCGGAATATTTCGACGTTGTGGGATTTGAAACCGAGTACAGCGTTGTGCACGAGGCTATGGATGAGGGGAAGGCGAAACTGGTCCTTGTGCTCCCTTCCGGTTTTCAACGAGACGTTGTTCGAGGCATGCAACCTGCCGTACAATTGCTTGTGGACGGTGTAGACGGCAACAGCGCAGGTGTAGCTCTCGGATATGTTATGCGAATACTGCAGGAGCGCCAGGTAACACTCGCGACTTCGGACCCGTCTCTCGCGGGGTTGCTTCGCGATCCCGCTGCACTTCAAGCCGAAAGCAGGTACTGGTACAATCCCAGGCTCGAGAGCAGAGTGTTCATCATACCGGGTATCATTGCTCTGATACTGTTGATCATTACCGTCTTCCTGACCAGCATGGGAATTGTGCGCGAAAAGGAAATAGGTACGCTGGAGCAACTCATGGTTACACCTATACGCGCTTGGCAATTGATAATGGGAAAAGTAATTCCATTCAGTATACTGGGTATGCTGGAAATAGGCGTCGCCATGAGCTTGGTGTATGTGTTGTTCGGCATTGGCGTCGAGGGGAGTGTTCCGCTGTTATTCGCCCAGTCGGCGCTGTTCGTTCTCACGACACTCGGTGTTGGAATTTTCATATCCACGATATCCGAAACACAACAGCAGGCGCTGTTCGTCGGTTGGTTTTTCATGATTTTCGCTATTCTTCTATCAGGGTTTTTCATACCGATAGCCAACATGCCCGAAGCGATTCAGTATCTTACCTACGCCAATCCCCTGCGGTATTTTCTCGTCATACTACGCGATATATATCTGAAGGGGACTCCATTATCGTATATCTGGCAGGAAAGCATCGCTCTGGCGCTTTTCGGCACTGTGGTGTTCTCGGCAGCCGTACTCCGCTTCAGGCAGCGCCTCGGATGACAGCAGTACTGCGCACGTGAACGCTCGCTCTATAGAGCGAAGTAATTCGTATCGAGTGCGAGCGGTCCGTACTTCAGCAGCAGAGGTCGCATTAATCCAACGGTAGATACGTAACGCGTACCGTCAAGGTGCTGAGAACAGACTTCATCTATCCGTTACCAGCCGAGTACGTATGCGAATACGAGCGGAGCGACAATGGTCGCGTCGGATTCAATGATGAATTTCGGAGTATCAACGCCGAGTTTGCCCCAAGTGATCTTCTCATTCGGTATCGCGCCCGAATACGAACCATAACTTGTCGTCGAATCGCTGATTTGACAGAAATACGCCCACATGGGGATATCATCGCGATTCAAATCCTGGTGAAGCATGGGAACGACACAGATAGGGAAGTCTCCTGCTATACCACCCCCTATCTGGAAAAAACCGAGCGGGCGGCTCTCGGTGAAGGACGAGTAGAAATCCGCGAGTTGCATCATGTACTCGATACCGGTTCGTACAGTATGAACGTTGCGTATATCTCCGGCGATACAATGCGCGGCGAAAATGTTCCCGAGCGTG